>ENA-OPLX01000432-OPLX01000432.1-human-gut-metagenome-genome-assembly--contig:-NODE-432-length-23170-cov-2.813065_pt1 | contig 23170 bp, 17 predicted proteins | sample MGYA00241447_ERZ501726 | MGnify/ENA primary metagenome ERZ501726 (study PRJEB25962, sample SAMEA2042617) | human gut metagenome | biome: human gut; feature: human-associated habitat; material: faeces...
CATTGATGTAATTGAAAAAGCAATTGTGAAAGCAAAAGATAATGTTAAAGATATAAAGAGATTTAAGGGAAAAATGCCGTTAAGCGAACTTGCAGATTTAGCAAAAACAAATCTCAAGGATAAACAAACGCAGTCTGATTTAATTCAGGCAACAAAACGCGGATTTTTCAGCAAGACTTACATGACTCTTACATTGCCTATTCGCAAATTATTCAGCAGAAAACCTAATCCTGCGGCGGAGGCGCTTGAACTTGCACCGAAACCATTAAAAAGAATTGCTTTTATGAACAAAGAACTCATTAAAGAAAAAGAAATGACTAATATAATGCGCGAGATTGAACAGTACAATATTTTCTATCCGAAAATGATTCAGTCTATGCCGAGCAATATAAGTTCAATGATTAATATAGTCGGAGAGGGGAAAAATCCGCTTGAGGAGCTTATTCAAAAAACTTCGAAAGAAAGTAAAATTGGTGGTTTCTGGAAGAAACGCTCCGCTTATATTGCAGACAAAGGTATTAATGCTGTGAATGATTTTCTAAACAAATACAAAAGCAGCTGCCCTCCTTCCAGAACAGTAAAAGAGGCGCAGAAATATGTTGCGGAAACGTATGGAAAACGATTTACTCTAAAAGGCGACAAACCTCTTGGTGTTGGAACGATTGCAGAAACCTTCCTAGCAAAAGATAATGAAACGGGTAATGACGTTGTTATCAAGATGGTTAAAAAATGGGTAAGTCTTGATAAGTTAAAAAAAGACAAAGAGAATATGCTTAAATCGCTCGAGCGGGTGAAAGATAAAATTAAACCTGATGAGTATGATTATCAAAGAAAGCTTGTGGATGAACTCTACGGCGCATGGTCAAAAGAAGTTGATTTGAAGCTTGAAGCAGATGCTGCAAAAACTCTTGGCAAGTACGCTGTGAATTACAATACGGTTTCTCCTGTGGCTGTCAAAAATAATATTTTTGTAATGGAAAAAGCAAACGGAGTTCAGTTTGATAAATTTACTCAGTATCTTAAAGATAATAATGTTAAGTTGACAAAAGATGAGGCGAGTGACCTTTTGAGAAGCTATGTGCAGGTATTCTTTGAACAATTGCTTTCTGTACCTAAAAAAGGACAAAAAGTTATGCATGCTGACCCGCACGCAGGTAATATATTTATTGATTTGAAAAACAAAGCTAAGCCGTTTACTTTTATTGATACCGGAAATGTTATGCGGTATACTCCGGAAGAAGCTATACAGAACGTAACTTCACATATTGACTATCTTATCGGCAACTCCAAGGCTATTGCAAAACGCCTGTTAAAAGGTGCACAGCTTCCTGACGGAATGAAGGAGAAACAGGCTGTTGAACTCTTATCTAAACATCTCGACGATACTTTCTTCTCCGGAAAATATAAAACAGGTTTAGATCCTTTTTCTACAATAAATAATGAAAGTATTGAGTTTATGAAAAAACATAAAGTAATATTAAGTTCCAGAAATACAAACCTTGTAAAAGCAGAGCTTACTTATTTGATGAACATGGCCAGTGTTACTGATATATTCAAACACATTGATAAAAATTCCAAATTCAATGATATGGAACAAACTGAAAAAATTAAACTTATGTGGAAGCAGATTGGCGAATCCTTGCAAAATAGTGTATTAAATAACAAAAAATGTACGGCAGATGAAGTTTATTCAAGATACAAATATATGAAGGATAATCCTGAAAAATTATTTACGACGCTGTATTCATTTATTCCGCCTGTAAGCTAGGGGCTGGATGAAGCAAGGCAGACAATTTCTGTAATTCCTTTTGACTTAAGCGTTTTAATCATCTCTTCAAAAGTCGCCCCTGTTGTACAAATATCATCCAGAATAAGAACAGGCTTTTTCAAATCTTTTGTTAAATCAACCTCGAAAGCGCCGGCAAGGTTCTTTAAACGCTCGGTTCGTGTGAGTTTATATTGAGGTTTTGTATCCTTAATCCTTTTAATCAATTCGTAATTAGGCGTAAATGCGCTTAACTTGCAAAACTCATCTGCTGTAAGCTCCATATGGTTATATTTGCGTTTTTTTATCCTGTTTTCATGCAAAGGAACGGGAATGACCTGAAAATCACGTTTATCACTGAGTTCTTTCCAATATTCATACATAAATTGTGCCAGATATCCGGCAAGCTCTTTCTGTTTGTGATACTTGAGTCCGCGGATAAGCTTCTGCAAAGTTTTTTCGTAAATCCCGCAGGAATACACATTAACACCTTCTACTATTCTGTTAGGTTGAAATTTAGCAAACGTAAGCTCCTCGTAACATTTTGGACACATCTTCAAAGATGATTTGGAAGAAGAGCAAAAATAACATTTCTTCTTGTAAATTAAATCAAGAAGTGAAAGCAAAATCTTTTTCATAAAAGGATTATAACAAAAAGACCTCCTTTTGGGGAGGCCTTTTTCTGTTTATAACATTGCTGCAACTGCGTCGTATGCATTTCCGTTTTCTGCGGTTTTCCGCCATTCGCCGAGGTACTTGCCGTCTATCAGATCTCCGGCTTTGAATGTTTTTCCGCAAAGCGTAATCTTTTTATTAAGTTTAAGCCCTTTAATCTTGTCACCGACTATTTCGAACGTGCGCCCTGCATCATCTCTGTAAACCATGTTGCCGAGTCTGTAACCATTTGATATTGAACCTGTTGAAGCTATGCTTTCAAGTTCTGATTTAATACCTTCATTCTTTTCTAAGAAATTCTTGATTGCATCGCTCTTGGTAATGTCTTTTTGAGTCACAGCAGTGACATTAGTTATTCTTCTTGAGTTGTCAAACCTTATTGTCTGACCGCCTTTTTGTCTGTAAACATATTCGTAATTTGAAAGTCCGTATCTTGAGCCTGCTTCGTGTCCGAATTGTCCGATTTCAGTCTTGAAGTCTTTGCCAAGAGCCTTTAATTCTTCCGGTTTTAAATCTCTGCCGTTAAATTTAGCGGAAATAACTTCGCCGTTTCTTACATTAAGCTGAATGTTTCCTGTCTGTTCAACAAGTTTGCCTTTGCTGTTAAGCATTTTAACTTTTTTTCCGTGCAGAGTTTTCTGTAATGTTTCAACTTCCTTAACCTGTTTTGCATGGTTTTTGATAAATCCTTCAAACTGGTTTTCTGCAACATCAACCCATTTACCGGCTCTGTCTTTGCTTGATGCCTTAACTACTTTACCATTTTCAACAAGCATTCTGTAAACATTTTTGCCGTCAGTAATTTCTCTTGTGTATGCAAGGCTTACTCCTTTTGGAAGGGCTGCACCATAAAGTGCTAAACCGTTGACTTCTCTGTGTACAGAAGGATTTTTGCTCAGCCAGTCGGTTACATCTTTTGCTTTGTCAATAACTTTTTTATCTTGTGTAATAATCTTAACAGGCTTGCCGTCCTTCATAATGAATGACATGCCGTCTTTCTGAATGGTGTATTCCTTGAGGTTTTTTCCACCGTCTTTTAATATATTAGAAATTTTTGCAGCAGCATCGTCAATTTTGTCAGCAGCTTTTTCTGCTCCTTTTTTGAACCAGCTGTTATAAATATTTTTAAATCCTTCTTTTATACCTTTTCCGTTCCCTTTTTTAGCAGCATAGATTAAAGCCGCAGCACTTACTGCTGTACCGCCTAGTAATAAAGCTGTGTTGGAACTGCTTCCTTCTGATTTGTCAGCACCTTTAAATGTCGGGTCTGTTACAACGGTTGTATCGGGAGCCTGAACTTCAGGAGCTGATTGAACTGCTTGCGGATATTGTTGAACGCCCATAAAATTAGGGTTGTATCCATTGTAAGCGTACATAAAATAAGGGTCGTTTGCATAATTGCCTATGCTTGAAATACCATAACCAGGAGCCATAATAACCGCCTTTCCTATTAACTTATTAACCTATTAAATTTCCCAAAACTTATATCTTATATATTCATGAAGTTTTTTTAAGCAGGAAAATTGCCTTTTTGTAACAAAACTTAATAATTTGTGCATTTTGGCACAGGCTTGTATTTTCGCGCTGTTTATGCTCTAATAAAATTGAATAGGAACAAATCCTAGTAAGAATGAGTAGGAGAGGTTATGAAAACAGAAGAAAGAACATTCGTTGCAATTAAGCCGGACGGCGTAAAAAGAGGTTTTATCGGCAAAATCATTGAGAGATTTGAAAACAAGGGTTTTAAGATTGTTGCAATGAAGCTGCTTCAAGTAACACCGGAACTTGCATCTAAACATTATGCAGAGCATCAGGGCAAACCTTTCTACAACAGGCTTGTTCATTACATTACAAGCGGCCCTATTGTTGCAATGGTTATTGAAGGTTATGAAGCTATACAGAGCGTCCGCCACATTGTAGGCGCTACCGACCCGCAAAAAGCTGATGTGGGAACTATAAGAGCTGATTTTGCTCAGGTTATGGAATATAATATCATACACGCTTCTGATTCACCGGAAAGCGCTGCAAGAGAAATCGGATTATATTTCAAACCGGAAGAAATTTATGATAACTGGCAGTCTATGCTGGAGATGATTACTTATGACGAAGAACGTTATCAAGGCTAGTGCTACGCACGTAGATAATTTGTCGGGAGACAATCGTTAGACTACTATCCGGTATAAAGATTTCAGGTCTCCCTCAAGGTGAAATATGACAAACTTTAGCTATGATTTAATTCATATTGACAAAAACACCGGAGCACGTGCCGGTGTTTTGCATACGCCTCACGGTGATATAGAAACACCTATATTTATGCCGGTTGGAACAAATTCAACCGTAAAACTGGTTACGAATAATAACCTTTATGATACAGGAGCACAAATTATTCTCGCAAATTCATATCATCTGTACCTTCGTGCAGGGCATAAGTTAATAGAAAAGTTCGGCGGTATTCACGGATGGATGAACTGGCAAAAACCTGTATTAACTGACTCAGGCGGATTTCAGGTGTTTTCACTTGCACACCTGCGCAAAATTACCGAGGAAGGTGTTGAATTCAGAGATCCGAAAGACGGTAAAAAACACTTTATCAGTCCGGAAATTTCTATGGAAATTCAGCAGTCAATCGGTGCTGATATAATTATGGCATTCGATTGGTGCGCACCTTTCGGATGTGATTACAATACTGCAAAAGAAGCTATGGAGCGTACGCACAGATGGCTTGAAAGATGTATCAAAGCAAAAACTTCAACAAATCAGGCACTTTTCCCGATTTGTCAGGGAGCTTTCTATGATGATTTAAGACGCGAAAGTGCAGCTTTTGTATCTTCAATTGACGCTGTCGGGTATGCAATCGGTGGTTTGAGCGTTGGTGAAGATAAAGAAACAATGAACCATTTTGTAGAGCTTACTGCGCCTCTTTTACCACATAACAAACCAAGATACTTAATGGGAGTAGGAACTCCGGAGGACTTGCTTGATGGTATTAAGCGTGGCGTGGACATGTTTGACTGCGTACTTCCTACCAGAAACGCAAGGCATGGTTCTTTCTTTACTTCAGAAGGTAAAAAACAGATTAAAAATGCACAGTTCTGGGATGATCCGCGTCCTCTTGATGAAAACTGCGATTGTTACTGTTGTAAAAATCATTCCAGAGCTTACTTAAGGCATTTATACAAATGCGGTGAAGGAACTGCTCAAGCGTTAATGTCTATTCACAATATTAAATTCCTTATTGATTTTGCGAAGAAAGCAAGACAGGCAATTCTGGAAGATAGATTTGAAGAATTTTTTAATGAGAATTATCCAAAGGTTTTAAACTAAAAAACTTTTCGGGATGAAAACATCTTCATAGACATCTTGTGCGAGTGTTTCAATTTTGTCTTTTGGTGCGCTTAACAGACCGGCTTTTTCAAATTCTTTATTTGCAAGATAAACTTTATCGCCAATAACTGCCATGTTGTCATTGGTTTTGATGTTTGTAAATTTCCCCATGATTGAGGCAAAGTTTTCATCCGGAATATTGCATTTGGTACTCAAAACATCGCACATTGTTGCAGAAACTTCGTTGCTTCTCGTACGGCAATGCGGGTCAATGAACGAGATTTCACGTCCGCCAAAAACGAGCGCGCGGACTTCTCCATATTTATTTTGGAAGTCTTTTACAAGCTTTTCAAAAGCTCCGGCAAAGTTTCGAGGATTGAAATCCTCCGGCTTTATATGCCCGAGGAGGTTTTGCTCTCCTGCACGGAGCCCAAAACCTGAACAGGTGTTAATGCCTGTTGTGTAAAGACTATTACCGATTTTTGCGTCGCGCAGTGTGTAACGCATACCTGCGCCAACCTCTGCTGCAGCCGGCAGCTTGCTTATAAACGGTTCAATTGATTTTACGAAAAATAGTTTCATTTACTAAATCCATCTTACTGTTTATATAAAGTATTTTTGTGTGAAAAAATTGCTTTCAGCATGACAAAAGGGAGGTGTTTTTAAACACCTCCCTTTTTTAATTATACTTAAATGCGATCTTTGATTTCTTGTTCTATTTCAGAAATAAATTCATCAACAGATTTTGTACCAACCTGACCGACACCGCGTTTTCTAACCGCAACAGCGCCGGCTTCAATTTCTTTGTCGCCGATTACGCAAACATAAGGAATCTTTTTGTCCTGTAATGATTCTCTTATTTTGTAATTCATTGATTCAGAGCGGTCATCAAGTTTTACTCTTATGCCTGCAGCACGCATTTTTTTGTACACCTGTTCTGCAAAGTCTGCGTGTTTTTCGTTTGAAATCGGTACAATTGAAACCTGTGTAGGAGCAAGCCAGGTAGGGAATGCACCTGCATAATGTTCTATCAGGATTCCGTGGAATCTCTCCATTGAGCCGAAAATTACTCTGTGAAGCATAATAGGAGTTTTCATGCTGCCGTCTTTGTCCTGATATTTGATATCAAATCTTGCAGGCAGGTTGAAATCTAGCTGAATTGTTGCACACTGCCAGGTTCTACCGATAGCGTCTTTTACCTTAAAGTCGATTTTCGGACCGTAGAAAGCACCGTCACCTTCGTTTATTTCGTATTTCATGCCTCGTCTGTCCATAGCTTCTTTAAGTCCGGCTTCTGCTTTGTTCCAGTTTTCGATTTCGCCTACAAAGCTTTCAGGACGGGTAGAGAGTTCAACTTCAAAACTCATCTTGAAGATAGCCATAGTATCTGCTACAAAGTCAATGATTGCGTTAATTTCATCAACAAGCTGTTCAGGAGTACAGAAAATATGAGCATCATCCTGTGTAAATCCTTGAACACGGGTTAAACCTGCAAGTGCTCCTGATTTTTCTTTTCTGTAAACAGTTCCAAGTTCTGCCATTCTTAAAGGTAATGAACGGTAAGAATATCTGTTTGCCTGATAAATCAGGATATGGAACGGACAGTTCATCGGTTTTACCACGAATTGTTCGTCAGAATCTTCATCTTTTTGAACAAAGAACATGTTTTCTTTGTAGTGATCCATGTGACCTGAAATTTCCCAGAGTTTAGATTTTGCGATTTGCGGAGTGTTAACAATTACATAACCGCGTTTTCTATGTTCTTCTCTCCAGTAATTTTCTATTTGTTCTCTCACAGTTGCAAGGTTCGGATGCCACAAAACAAGTCCGCCGCCTAATTCTTCTCTGGTAGAGAATAAATCCAGCTGGGTTCCGAGTTTTCTGTGGTCGCGCTTCTCTGCTTCTTCAATAAATGTCAAATAATCCTGCAAATCTTCTTTATTCCAGTAAGCTGTAGCGTAAATTCTCTGGAGCATTTTGTTCTTTTCGTTACCGCGCCAGTAAGCTCCTGCAACTTTCAAAAGCTTAATAGCATTTCCTTTTATATATGATGTATTCGGAATATGAGGTCCTGCACAAAGGTCGTTAAACAAAACATTCCCGTCTTTATCTTTTGTAAAATACAACGTAGGATTGTCGTTTCTGTGTTCTTCAAGAAGTTCAGCCTTGTAGATTTCGCCTTCTGCCTTAAATTCCGCAATCTGCTTGTCCACATCAGGAATTATGTACTTTTCGAACGTAAGATTTTGCTTAATAATATTTTTCATTTCTTCTTCGATTTTGGCTAAATCATCCTGTGTGAACGCATAACCGTCAGTTAGGTCAAAATCGTAGTAAAATCCTGCGTCTGTAGCTGGTCCGATAGCCAACTTTGCCTGTGGAAACAGCTTTTGTACAGCTTGTGCCATGATGTGTGAGCATGAATGTCTTAATACATGCAATGTTTCTTTGTTCTTTTCCATTTTTCTCTTTCTATCCTTTTTAAGGGCAAATACTGTTGTCTGTAGTAACATTCTACTAACTTATTTCCCCTTTTGAGGCGGATCCCTCTAACTAATAACATGGTTATTCTAGCACAAAAGGATTTATGATATCATAAATGTATGAGAAAGCTTATTTTATTATTAATAATTTTATGCTTTGCACTGCAGGTTAGAGCATCAGAATGTACTGCATATCTCTCTGAAATTTCTCGGCGAACGGTTAAACATTTCCACATTTGAAACAACGTGGGCAGTATCATATGAAACTTTCGGAAGGGTGAATTTTTCAATTTTGTCGGATACCGAAAATTTTGAAAACAGCGAGCCCACCGCAATCATATCTCCGAAACAAATTATTTTCAGACCGAAAACATCTATTATTTCTCCGAAACCGAGGACTTTTCTTCCGCCTACCCTGATATGATTTACAAAAGTTCCGTTTGAGCTTGTATCTTCAAGAACAGTGTCAGCTCCGTCAAATCTGAGGTTGCAATGGTGTTTTGAAATCAAATTCAAAAATGAACATTGCACGGTATTGTCAGCCTCACTACCAACCGTAACAAGCCCGTTTCCGATAAAATACTTTTCAAAAGATGCAAGCACGGGGTCGGCGTCAACGACAATGCAACGAAGAGAATCCTTTTCGGGAGTGATAATAGAAACAATATCTCCTCCGTCGAGGGATGTTTTTTCAAATTCACTTTGATTTTTTACAATTTTATACTCGCCGTTTTCGTTTGTTATTGACCATTTATGAGCAATTACTTCAAGAGAAAGATAAAAACTTTTTTTCAGTTTAAATTCCTTGCTGTCAATGAAAATACGATAATCCGTATTATCTGCATTCGGGAGAACAATTTCTCTGCAAACCTGACTGCGGTAAATTATCAGTATCATAACAAACCTCCGTTGCTACATAGTCACCATATCATAATAAAACAGCGTAATTTTGAATACATTCGAGCCTATGCAGACACGATCCCCCGACATAAGCTCACATGAATTTCCGCCCTCAAGCAAATAATTTCCGAACAGACCTCTTTTAAGAATTGTTCCGTTAGATGAATTAAGGTCGCATATATACACCTTCATATTATCGGAAAAAATTTTGCAATGGTTCATGGAAACCGATGCTTCATTGATAAAAATGTTATTTTTCTCGGAATCTCTGCCGATATTTACACCTTTTTCGGGATCAAATACAAACTGTGCCTTTTGTTTACGGTTCAAAGTTTTTATGTATATCATAATTTTCTGACCGTTAGGAGCGTCAGCTTTGTTATCTGAATTTATATCATTTGTAAGGCAGTAGTTAAGATATTCTTCCTTGATTATATTGCCTGCGGCGGTATAGTATTTGTCCCTCTCGCTTTTTTGAGAATTAAGCTTTACAATCACCACGGCAATCAAAATAAGCAGGGCAACTGTCAACACTATTACTAATACCATCATCAGTTTGTTGCTCCGTTAATATTTTTGATTTCACCGTTTTCAATGGTGAACACATCCCACCATTCATCACAATCGGACGGAACTGAAATTGTTATCGGTTCTGACGAACCGGAATACACCTTTACAACCGCACCCGACATGGCAAGCGAACCGCTTGAAGAAAATCTGTGAACCCTGTATTGGTATGTACCGTCAAGCTCGGAAAGTGTTATAGTTTCAGGACCGTATCCGTCCCTGTCATCAACATCAAGCTGTGCAATAGTTTTTGCTCCGGAGGTTGCAACAGGATTCATCCAATAAATGCTGACTTCGTCACCGTTTTTAGTTGTACCCTCAAGATGAGAATCAAGGTCGCTTGGTGTTGCACCCCATTCAAGTACAATTCTTATTTCACCCTCTGCAAGTGACGGAGAAATACTGAAATCTTTTTCCTGATCCGCTCCGCTTACATAAACATTGAAATATTCTTTTTTATAACCCGATGCCGAAACCTCAAATGTATAATCACCTGTTTCAAGTTCAACGCTGTAATTTCCGCTGTCAATTGACACCTCGGCGGCACCTTCACCGTCCTTTGAGTCCTTACCTTTTCTGACAACCACTTCTGCACTGCTTACAATATCTGCTGTTGTAACACTGATAACCTTACCGCTAACCTTGGATTTCCAAGCAACTGCTGCAACTGTTTCGGGATTTACGGTAATATAAGAAGTGTTAGCCGTTATTGTACCGTTCTTGTCCGTTTCTACAGACACCGTACATTTTTCACAGCTGAAAGTAATAATATTTTTCTTCAGCGTATTATCGTACTTTGCAACAGCATTTGTAATACCTGCCGATTTTTTCAACTCATCAATTTTCATTCCCTGTGGCGGAAGAGTAATGATATCCGAAATCTTATCCACCTTAATTTCTGTCGGGAATGAGTAAGAAAACGGTTTCATCGCTTTGTCGTCAACAGCCTTAGTCGAATCGTTGCTGTAAGAAAATTCTGCGCCGATACCGTTGTATCTTACCGTATAAACACCGTCGCTGAAATTATCCGACACAACGGTATAGCTTTTACTGTACTGCTCGTAATTATATTGTCCAAACATATTCAGCAAGGTAATATTTACGGGATTTGAATTATAATCCGTTTTTCCCGATGAAACAGTAGTGCCTTCCGCCGAACCGAGATAAACCGCAAGTGCGTTTTTAATCTGTTCGGATTTTGTTTTCTCGTAACCTTCGTTAAGAATTGCAACAGCCTTTTCCATATCATTTTTGTTTTCATAATAAATCATTGCAAGTTTAAGATAAGGTTCTTCCTGAGTTTCATCGGTTGCCTTTGCCATTTCGTAATATTTTATAGCGCCGTCATAATCTTTGTCTGCAAGATATTTCTCCGCCGTTTGAATTTGTTTCGTATAAACCTCGTAGCTTGACGGAATACATATAACGCATATTGCCACAATACAACAGGCAAGCAAAGCTATTGCAGGTATAATCAAAAGCATAGTTTTCTTGTTCATTCTCAAATTCCCCTCTGCCGTCAAATAATAATTGCAACAACACTCAACAGCAACAATGTTGCCGCAAGGAGCATAAGTGCAGAAATTAACATAATCGGACTGTTATCATCAGTTTCCCGTCTGTACGCAGACGCATTTTCTGTTTTATAGTTTTCACAATTATAATAATCATCGTATGCATAAAATTCATCTGCATAATTATCACAGTTGTAATCATAATCGTATGTTTTAAATTTATATGCTTCTTCAATCGTCAAAGTTTTGGCACTTCCCGACATAAAGTCATATCCGCAATATGTGCATCTGCTTACATTATTCGGAACAATACACCTGCAATTAGGACATTTCATTCTGCTCGTCCTCCCATTCCTCATTAAACTTTTTTATTTTTTTCCAAAGAACAATCTGAGTTACTGCCAACAGAACTATGCCGGCAATAACAAGTGCTATGCCAAAAACTAACAGCATACAAACACCCCTTTTACCACACACTTCCAAAAAATCGTCTGTACAAATTTTTAATTTCATTCAATCTGTTACCGTCAACATTTTGCTTAACGCTGTCGCTTGATTCCTTATACAAAGCTCTCGCTTTTTCGCAATACACTCTGCTTTGAGTATCATTTTGCTTATCGCTGACAATTGCCAGCTGCATATATACCCTGCAGTCATCGGGATAAGTTATTGCAAGGTCATCAAGCAAACCTCTTGCCCCCGACAAATCTCCCGAAAGGCTGTATGCCTGTGAATAATTTATTCCGTCCTCTGCGGAAAGATAATATCTGTCACGAATGGTTGAATAACATTCTTTTGCTTTTTGCAGACCGCTGTTTTCCATTCCCGAACCAAGCGAACCCATTCCGAGATATGCCTGTCCGAGTTTTCTCAAGACACTTAAATTCTCATCAATACTCCTTGCACTCTCATAGCTTGATACGGCGTCGCCGTATTGATTTTTGTCCGTATAAATATCGCCTTTGAGCAAAAATGCGGCAAATGCGTTATCGCCGTTCGATTCGGTGTTAAGACATTCATTTGCATAATTTAAAGAATTTTCCAAATTGCCGTTTCCATATTCAATTTCCGCCTGAAGTAATTTATTGACAGATGAATTCGGAAATTTTTCCTCTGCCATAGAAATAACGCTCTGAGCCTCTGAAAATCTTTTACCTTTTACAAGGGCAATTGCGTAATCTCTCAAGCAAACTTCGGCATTGTCATCGTCAGCAATTTCATATGCCGACTTATAATTTTCAACGGCATTGGCAAAATCGCCCTCGTCAAAATAACAGTCGCCCATATAACGGAGAATTTCAGCCGTTGTTTTATCGGTCATAACACTGCGATATTTTGAATTATTCAGCAAATCCGTTCCGAGCCGTTCAGCATTAACCGTGTCGCCTTTATCACAATATGAAACAAACAAATCATACTGCCCTGCAAGCTCGGTACCTGCAATTTCATAATTACCGAACACAAACATAAGCACGCCGGAAACTATCATAATTTCCGAAACAACCGAAGACAAAATCTGCAATAATATGTATCTCTTATAACGCTCATCCTGTTTTTTGATATTGTCAACAGCCGAAAGCATTTTTGCCGCAGATTTATAGCGTTTCTTTATGTCCCACTCCATAGCCTTGCTTATTATCGAAACAAACGGCTGAGAATACGGAAGTTCGTATTCTTCAAGAGGCGGAAGTGTTTCGTCCTCAATATCGGGAATACATCCTGTCATAAGATGATAATAAGCAGCACCAAGGCTGTAAATGTCTGTCCGTCCGTCAAGCGGAGCGTTGAATTCCGGAGTTCCGTTCAATATATTCATCACATTCATATACTGCTCGGGTGATGAATAATTTTTGCTGTAACCCTTTACAGCGTCATCGGCACTCAATGAAATGCCAAAGTCAATTAAGCAAATGTCGCCGTTATCCCTCACAATTATATTTGCGGGTTTAATGTCCGTATGGATAATCGGAGGATTATTGCAATGCAAATAGTCAAGCACCTCACAAAGCTGTCGGAGCCACTTGATTAACTGACTTTCCGTAAACACATAACCGTCATTGATAAAATGTTCAAGGTCCTTGCCGTCAATATAATCAATAACCGTATAAAAATCACATTCGTATTCGATGATGTCATATACCTGCGGAAGATACGGATGATGAAGTTTTTTGAGAATATCCACTTCATTTCGCAGAAAGGAAGAATCAAGATTTCTGTTCTTGATTTTTTTCATAACAACATATTTTTCCAGTCTGAGGTGATAGGCAAGATACACCACTCCCATACCGCCGCTGCCGATTTCTTCAACAATACTGTAAGTATCATTTACGATATCACCGCCGAAAAGCATATCTTACCCACCTTTCTTTTTCGGGCATATCCCGAAAAGAGGATACGCCCGAATCATTAAAAATATTGTCTGACTTTATTCAGCCTTTTTTCTTTTCTTTGCAACAAAGAAGATTACTGCCGCAATAACAAGTGCAAGACCTGCAAAAGTACAAATTACCAGTACGGGATTTGCAAAGAATCTCTGGAATATATTAGCAGAAAGAATGAAGTTATCAACACTCTTTTCACCTGTATTTCCTGCAAGGTCACCGATTGTAACCTTAAGATTTTCTTTAATACCGCCTGTTTCTGCTTTAAGAACAATTTCTGCGGTAAGCATACCTGCAATAGAACCGTCCTTATCATCAACAATCGTGTAATCCTCACCCTCGGCAAGCTTTTTGTTATCAAGAGTTACAAACAGCTTGCTCTTATCAAGATTATCGTCCTCACAAACAATTTTAACCTTTTTGCTTGCTTCCTTGTAAAGCTCATTATCCTTGATACCCGTAATACTTACGAGAGGGCTTGTCTTATCAACAACAAATGAAATTGCACATTCACGCTTATTTTTCTGTTCTGTGCTGAGAGAAGAATCTGCCATACGGTTGTTATTTGTGTTCTTAGCCTTATCAACCGACATAATTGTAACTGTATATGCAGCCTCATCAGAGAAGTTCTTCTTGTTTACGGTATAAACACTCTTGCACCACTCATTGCCGTTGTTGCTTGAAGTAAATGTGTAATCGGTATTTTCAACAAGTTCTGTACTATTTCCGCCGCTCTTGGCAAGTGTTACGCTGTGCTTTGTAAGCGGAGTAACATTGATTTCTTCAATCACGATATCCTGCTCGGCATTTGTGTAACCATTGTTAATGAGCTTTTTCGACTCATCGGATGCTTTAAATGTTGAGCCGAATCTGTTTACAGAGAATGTAACACTCTTTGATGTGCTGTTGCCTGCCTTATCGCTTAGCTCAACGGTGAAGTTATAAATACCGTCATTTTCAAGAACCTCGGCAAAATCTCTGTACTTATAAATAAATTCTGTCACGCCGTTGCCGCCGGGATCGTAATCAAACTTAGAAGTATCGTCACTCTTGCCGTTGATATCAATTTTTGTGAATCGGAAGTCGTGATCATCTGTAAAGTTATCGTCTCTGTATGTTACAACAGGAGCAACCGTGCCGTTATAAGCCTGATGATCTGCAACACCTGTGATTTCAACTTCGGGAGCGGTTTTGTCGATATAGAACGAATCAACCTTTTTCTGCACAGCCTTGTTACCTGCAAGGTCGGTATAGTCAACAGTAAATGAATACTTGCCGTCCTTGTTGAACGAAACTGTTGCATTGTGGTCATCGCCTGAACCTGACCAACCTACAACTGACGGAGCAGTTGTACCCTCTGCAGTTACGGGAATGTTTACATACTGACTTCCGCTGTTGAAGTTATGTTCCGTAATCTTGATAGTTGCAGTACGGTCAGCCTTGTAGTAGTTGCCGTTCTTTGCAGAGTTATTGTCAAATGAAACGTCAATTACAGGAGCAGTCTTGTCAACCGTGAACTTCTGCTGAGTAAACTTGTCGGCAGAATTCATAGCCTTGTCCTTGACGGCAATGTCAAATGTAAAGTCGCCGTCTGTGTTGTAAACAATCTTAGCAACATGAGTTGACTTGTCGGGATCTGCGGTATTGTTGTTGTGAGTCCAGCCGCCGATTGTTGTGTATCTGCCGCCGGTTCTCATAATTGCCGCCTCGACAAGCGACTCGTCAAAGTTACGCTCTGTAACAGTTACGGTAGCCGTCCTGTCAGCCTTGTAATAATCATTTCCGCCGTATGTAGTATGCTCATTGTTGTCATACTTAACATCAATAACAGGCTTAGTCTTGTCGATGCTCAAGCTGTCCTTAACATTGTCTGTCTTATTACCTGCTCTGTCAGTCATTGATGTTGTAATTTTAATATTATTACTGTTATCCGTAACAACATAATCAATAACAAGTTTTGGAAGAAGATTATCTTTTGAGGTTGTATAATCGTCATTAAATATAATATTATTCACAGAACCGGTAACCTCAGTCTTCTCGATACTGCCGTCGTTTCCGATCTCAGCATAAATTGTACCTGTAACAGCATTTGTATAATCGTAAACAGTGATTGTAGCGTCTTTAATACCTGCATAAGCATCTTCAAATACAACCCTTGCGTTTACATTTCCGCTGTAAAGGTCAAGTCCCGAATTGTCCTTGTAGCTTGCCTTTGCTCTTGACATAGTAACACTTGCATTACCGTTGTGATGCTGCTGTGTTTCAACAATTAAGTCATCAGGCTTTTTCTCGCCCTCACCTTGGATGTTTTTGTCTATGCTGCTATTGTCAAATTTATCAACAGCATAAGCATAGATTTCACCCTTGAAGTTTGCAGGCACTTCAAATACAGCATTATTATTTGATGAAACTGTCTTCGTTTCGTCTACTGCATTATCTTTCTTTACTACATCGTATGCTCTGAAATGGATTTCCTTAACACCCGATGCACTGTCTTTAGCTGTAACAGTAACATTTGTATTATGTTGGAAATAATATCTGTATTCCTGTGAAGATGTTTCGTCAACTATTGGATTTTGACTTCCATTTTCAATTGCAAAGAGTGTTATCACAGGTGCAGTATTATCAATACTAAAATCGTATGTATATACTCTGCTTACACCTGCATTATTTGTAGCAACTACGGTAATTGTGTAATTACCTGAAATATTACTTTTGCTTACACCGATAGTCTTAAATACTTCGGCAAGTTTTAAATTATAAGCAAGTTTACAATTCTCTTTCTTGGCATCTTTTGATGTGGTGTTAAAAGTAATAGGAGGATTAGTAGAGAATGATTTTGCACTGCCTTCTTTACTAACTGTAACTGTTGCCTCTGAAAGTGCTGATAAACTCTCGCTTAATTCCAACTTGAACGCTTCATCTTTTGCATTATATCCAAACAAATTACCCTTTTCATATGTCTTTAAAGCCTCATTAGGTGTAACAGCTAAATCAGAAAATTTGTCATTACCGCTATAACTTACAAGTTCAGGCAAGCAACCATTTGAATCTTCTGAATTATATTCAATAACATCATAACTGTCTTTATCTTTTTTCTTTCCTAAATCAAAAGTTGTTTTTTGGCTTTTATATCCTACCGCATCTTCAACAACAGCATACAATTTATATGCTTTATCTGATTCATCCAATGTAAATGTAGCAGTATTTTCAGTACTATAATCATTGAATGTTTGTGTTCCTAAAATTTTGCCGTCGTCATAGAGAGTTATATTTTTAATACCCGATGAAGTCGATAAAATATCCTCATCCTTTGCATTGACAGTCACAATAATTTTATCGTTGCTATAGATACCGAAAGTCAAGAATGAGAGCAATTTGTCAGTATCCGATTGAGCCTTTTGGAATGAAAAGCCTGTAATTTCCGGGGCTTTATCATCAAGATAAAGGTCTTGCTTTATTATTTTTACAGTTTGAACAAAACCATTATTGCTAAATGTAAATGTATAATCAGCCGATTTAGTGATTGTTGCTTTCCACTCTTTATTATCTTTATTGAAAGAAATCTTAACGCCATTTTCTTTATCACAAGTTACTTCTGCATTTTCGTCATTAAAGAGTTTTTTATCTATTCCGTCAAGATTAAATGTTACTGTAACACCTTTTTCAGCATTTACATAATATCTTTCGTTATTTTCGTTATTTTCGTTAGTATTGCTGTATTTAAGATTGTCTTTTGAAATAGTATCGTAACTTATAGTGTAAGTCTTGGAAAGATTATATTTTGAGGATGTAATTGTAAGAGTTGCCTTTTTAATTTCTGACAATTTTACATCTTTATTACCTATTGTGATTGTGCCTTTTTCATGGTCAAACTCAATAGCATTTTCAATCTTATTTTTGCTGTCAGGTGTGGAATCACCCTTATATAATTCCAATGTCAAATCTTCAATTTTTGATTCGTCATTTAAGGTAAGAGTTACAGAGTCGCTGTTGGTATAGATATTGTTGTTGTCGTCAAAATATACGGAATTATCATTTCCATTTTCGCTCAGTGTAACATCGCCCTCAGCATAGTTGAATGAAAATTCAGATTTTGCACTGTATTTTTTACCGTTATCGGCTTCATAGTAAACAGTTGCAACAAGTTTGTTCTCTTTTTCCAACTCATTTGATCCACAGGAAGAATCAAACGAATTACCATTTAAAGTTGTTTTTGCATCGTAACCACTTATTTCCTTACCATTGAAAGTGACACTATCAATCTTAAAAGCTGCTTCTAAGTTTTTTACTGAATCTTTCTGATTACATATTGTGTCACCGTTTTCATATTTCTTACCGTTAAAGGTTACTGTCCATTTTCCTTCAAGAACAAGTCTTGGATTTTTAATGAAAGCAACTGTGTTTTCAACGGAAAACTGCATACCGTATGTCTTATTTGTGTAAGTGACGGAATATGTAATCTGATTGTCACCGACAACGCTATTAGTTACCTTGGCAGTATAACCATCAACCGTGTTTGCAGTAAGTGAAGTGATTTCATCATCCTCATAACAAGTAATTTCACTTTTAGCGCCGTCACCGCAAACAGTATATTTTGTACCTGCAATTTCAATTGTTGCACCCATGCCCTGCGGTGCTGAAATATTTTTACCGCTTAATTTTGAATCTGCATATTCATACACATTAAAATTGTCGCTGACATCACATTTGGTTAAAGAATCGCAGATAGGCCTACCAGCACTTGTCTTTGTATATACATTCCAAGCCTTTAAATCTTTATTATCGGTCTGATCACCATTTTGATCGTTGCCGTCATTAAAAATAACTTTGTCAAATCCTTTAGCTGACCCATAAACATAATAGTACAGGCTACTGTTAGAATCGCCGTATTTTTTCATAGCCTCACCGGGCCATGCGGCATTTTTATCAGGATTTTCCGAACTGTCTTCTTTCCACATATACGCAGACGGAGTCCATTCTGTTGTTTTATAAAAGACTACGGAGTTGCCATTACCTATATCGGTAAATAAAGCAATCTTGTCACCATTTTCAGCTTCTGTACTGTAAATGTTTTTCTTAACTTTCGGTATAATTTCTTTAAAATTACCGACAGAATCAAACAGTATAGGCTGTTTTGTTGAATTGACATAAATAGTCTTTGTTGAATTTTCTGAACTGCTGCTCTCAGCACCCGAAGAATTGCCTGTCAAGCCGCTAACGGGCAGAACTCCGAGGAGGATTGCCACAGCAAGCAATGACGCAACGATTTTTCTGGTCTTTTTTGAAAAATTCAATTCCATTGTTTACTCTCCTTCTTTTTTGTCAGATATACTCTTTATATATTTATAATTCACCCCGTTAAAGATACTGTGCATATGCAGAGAAAAGAGAAATACTGCGAAAGTTTCTATCACAGCACAGTTCAAAACAGGAAATATCCAAAATATAATCGTCAGCACAAACGAAAGTCCCATAATCATATCAAAAACAATGGCAAATCTGTTTGAGACAAAACAGATAACACCCGGTTTTGTCTTTTTAAGTGCCTGCTTGCCTTTTATTTTTGACTTTCGACTTTTATTAATCATTGCAAGCAAAGCATAGCCTGCAACCATACATCCCCAAAAAATAACCTCTGTAATGCAAATTAAGGGAATGTTTACCGAATCTCCCTCAAAACTGAGGAAAAGAAGAATTAATAGCGAAAGCGGTGAAACAGTAAGCAAAACCAATACCGCCTTAAACTTGTTTATATCACTTTTCAAGTAGTTCACCTCAAAATATGCGAATTCTCAACAGCAGAAAACTGCTGTTGAGCTTCTAATTATTATCAGTTAATAATTTCATCGGTATGAATAACCACAAGTTTTTTGACAATCTGAAAATTCACATTCTGCACATTGTCATATGCAAAAGAATTGTCGTAACCTATATTATTCATATCGCTTTCGGAAAGCTGTTGCGTTGTCTGTGCACCCGGATCATAGCTTTGAATATCAGGCTGTGAAAGAACGGCTGTCGGTTCAGCCTGTGGTTGCAGAACCGTTGTATTTTCCGAACCGTCGCCGTAAGGCGTCTTGCTCTGATTTACATACTGTTCTTTAACAGGCTCCGTCTGTGGCGGAACGATAATATTTTCCCTCTTCTTCTTGATATTCTTTTTGTCATTTTTTGAAAGCTGTGAAGTAAGCGTCTTTCCGTCAACACGAAGTCTGCCCGTTGAATTATTTGCCGCCTGCATTTCTTTGATTGTTTTCTGCTTTGCACGACCTGTTCTGATATTAAAAATTGTTTTGATATCAAACAGGAAAAACAGAACGACTGAAATAATGAAAAACAAAATCGTAAACGCAAGGCATATGTAAAAACAAATCCTAAAAATCGAAATTAAATCCATTATTTCACCCCCGAATTATCCAAACTTCTTGTATTTTCAATATTATCAAGACATTCATTAACAAGAATTTGAAGTTCCTCATCATCCGGAACAGCTACTTTGATTTCATTAACATACTTTTCAATATTATCAAGTTCGTTGCTTATATCCTTAGCAGTTGCAAGACTGTTTTTTATAAACCAATAATACTTTGTATATATTTGCGAAGTAACATTTCTGTAAATCAAAAGTGCAATCTGGTTGTTTTCTTCCTTGGCGATATTTGGTGACGCAATCTCAACAAGATTGTTCCAATACTCCTTAACTTCTTCAACGGGATCGCCCTCAAGAGATTTGCCCGACATATTCTGATATGCCTTTGACATCGAACTCAAAAGTTCCGCCCTGTGCTTTATCTGTTCGGTACTACCCATTTTCTGTGCAATATCAAGCCATCTTTGAGAAACCGTTATGCCCGCCGTACTAAAGTTCTCACTTTCAGATTCCTGTGATGACGGCACATATGAAAAGTACAATGCCTGACCGAGTTTATATGCAACATTATCGGCATATTCCGACGGATACTTTGATTTGAGTTCGTCCTCGTGTTCATATATCGCATCTTTAATGGTGTTGTACTCATCTTCGGAAAGTTTCGAGTCAGAGGTACATCTTTCAAGAAGTTTTTGATATGCCAACGGATTTGCAGGATCAACATTTATAGCATCCAAATAATATTTTTCAGCCGCATCCTGACTTACCGCACTGTCGCCGTTTGCAATATAACTCTCATAAGTTGATGAAGTCTGAACCGTAAGACCGGCACTGAATCCGATTGTACCGACAAGCATAACAATCGTCATAATAAATGAGGCAAGGAAGGTTTTCCACTTAAACGACTGAACCTTTTTATTTTCAATATCAAGATCCTTGTAGTGGTCGAGGGCATACAAAAGCTCTGCACAGGACTGATATCTGTCCTCGGGATTTCTCTGCGTACACTTGAGAATAATTTCTTCAAGACCTGACGAAAGCATCGGATTCCATTGGCGAATCGGGTACATCTCATACGGAGGTGTTGCAGGATTATGTCCTGTTACAAGGTGATACATAGTAGCGCCGAGACAATAGATATCCGTTCTCGCATCGGTTTGTCCATGACCGCCGAACTGTTCGGGTGCGGCATATCCCTGTGTACCAAGACAGGTTGTGTCGGCAACGCTTGTTGACTTAAACTCTCGTGCCGTACCAAAATCAATGAGCATTACATTTCCGTCCGGCTTGAGCATAACATTTGACGGTTTCATATCACGGTAAATAATCGGGGGCTTTCTTGAATGAAGATATCCAAGAACATCGCACAGCTGTTTTGCCCACTCAATAACATCGTCCTGATTTTGAGCGCCGCTCGTTTCAAGAGCCTTGCTGAGCGGATTACCCTCGATATAATCCATAACGATAAGGAATGTATCGTCACAGTCGATAACATCAATAATACTTGGCAAATGCGGATGATTAAGTTTTTTCAACAAATCGGTTTCAGCAACGAGGTTTTGCTTTACAACCTCAAAGCTCTGCATACCGTCTTTACGAACTTCTTTGATTGCCCATTGTTTGTTTGCCCTTTCATTCATGGCAAGGTAAACAACGCTCATACCGCCTTTGCCAACTACATTAAGTATTTTATATTTTCCGTCGATTACGGAACCAATCTCAAGCATACTCTCACTCTACCCTTACTAAAACAACCGTAATGTTGTCCTGTTCTCTTCTGTATTTATCAAGCTCGGTAAGATAAACTGCATTATCTTTCATCTGCTGTTCATTGTTAAGCACAAACGGATTAAGTCTTTCATACATTTCTTCATCGGTGATAACATGTCTGAATCCGTCGGAGCAAAGCATAAATATCTGACCCGACACCATACTGCCGTTATAGAATGCGGGTTCAATGTATTCGCTTGCACCTATGCATTGTAAAAGAACATTTCTTTTCGGACAGGTTTCAGCCTCTTCGGGCGTCATTCTGCCCATATCAATTTCCCGCTGAACATACGACTGGTCTTTGGTCAGCTGATATGTTCTGTCGCTGAAACAATACGCTCTTGAATCGCCTATATTTACGATATAATATTCATTGCCTGCAAACAGACAGGCAACAACGGTAGTACCAAGACTTATTCCCGTTCTTTTTCCAAAAGAAGAAATATTTCGGTTCATATCAAAAACAATCTTTTCCCATGAACGGAAAATCATATCTTTCATATCGGGTGAACCTATAATTTTCGGAAGATTATTTTCAAACCATTTACTGAACGCATCTATAACGGCAGCACTGGCGACCTCACCTTTAGCAAGGCCGCCCATACCGTCACAAACAATACATTTCCCTTGTCGGTTGTTGCCTCCATAACAAGAGCCGAATCCTGATTTGTTTTCTTCCTGATTCCTACATCTGTATGTACTGCTGTTAAATAATTCATATTAATACCTGCTTAATCAGCCCATAAACTGGAACTCTTCATCAGAAATCTTAATCTTGTCACCGTTGCTAAGAGCAACTTCCTGATTCGGAGTAAGCTTGTTTCCGTTTACATAAGTGCAGTTAGTTGAACCAAGGTCTGAAATAAAGAACTTGCCTGCACGAGCCTTAATCTTTGCATGTGCTCTGCTGACAGAATTGTTATTGCTGATGCAATAGTCAACTCTTCTTCTTTCCTTACCGATTACAAATTCGGGCTTGTTGATGCTGATTCTCTCGTTTGTTGAAGTTCTCACGAGAACAGCGCCTGTCGGCTGATAACCGAGAACTGTTGTTTCGCCTGCACCTTCGTTGAGAACGGTTGTCTGACCTGCACCTTCATTGTTCGGAACTGTCGGAGCAGCACCCTGACTCGGCACATTAGGTCTGTAAGCACCGCTCTGCTGAGGCTGATTGCCGTAAGGTGATGAACCTCTGTTTGGCTGAGGCTGGTTGCCATAAGGTGAAGGACCTCTGTTCATACCTGTCGGACCGTTCGGAACATTTCTTACGGGTTTAGACTTCTTCTTGCTGCCTGAAACAATAATAATAATTACTACGATAATAATGATTACAGCTACTGCGGCAATTGCAATAATAATAATCATCTTTGAAGAGTCGCCGTTGTCGTTGTTCTTATTTGTTGAAGCAACTGCAGGTG
>ENA-OPLX01000456-OPLX01000456.1-human-gut-metagenome-genome-assembly--contig:-NODE-456-length-22249-cov-2.012886_pt1 | contig 22249 bp, 17 predicted proteins | sample MGYA00241447_ERZ501726 | MGnify/ENA primary metagenome ERZ501726 (study PRJEB25962, sample SAMEA2042617) | human gut metagenome | biome: human gut; feature: human-associated habitat; material: faeces...
TCTGAGATCTCCTGCCTGTACCTGTGTTCCCTTAAGAGTTTTTCCCCCTCTTATGATTGCCTGGTTTCCACTTACGGAAATATCTGCGCCCATTTTTTTCATCTGAAAAGCACTGCCAAATCTCCGGTCAAAAATATTTTCCCGTATGGTACTCTGTCCCTGCGCACCTGTCAGCACTGCCATCAACGGAGCCTGCAGATCTGTGGGAAAACCCGGATAAATTTCTGTTTCTACTAAAACAGCCGGTCTGACAGCATTCTTTGCATTGCCCTCTAGTGTACCCCCATTTACTTGATATTGTCCACCTATTTTCCGATATACTTCCATAAACGACTGCAATTCCTCCACAGGTACATCATGAAGAATAATCTTACTTCTTGCTGCCGCAGCCGCACACAGATAGGTACCTGCAACAATACGATCCGGAGGAATACGGTAGTCTCCACCTTTCAGTTCATCCACTCCTCTGATCGTAATTTCACCGGTTTCTTCTCCTTCTATCAGTGCTCCCATTGTTTTCAGATATCTGCAGAGCCAGAAAACCTCCGGTTCTTTCGCACAATTATAAAGATGTGTTACACCTTTTGCAAGAACTGCTGCCAGTATTGCCTGTTGAGCAGCTCCCACACTCGATTTCGGAAACACAATATCCTGCCCTTCAAATCTGACACATTCTCCATCCAGGCCTGATGCATTTTCCCGGACATCCGCGCCAAGTGCTCTCAGTGCCATAAGATGGAAATCTATTGGTCTTTTCCCGATCGTACATCCGCCCGGATACCCTATCCTGCATTTTCTGTTTCTTGCAAGCACCGCACCTGCCAGAATGATTGAAGAACGCATTCTGCCTGTATAGACTGCAGGAATTTCTGTTCCGTCTGCGCTGGAACAATCCAGATAAAGATCATGATCGTCCCACCAGGTCACTGCACCAAGACTTTTTAAAATCTCTTCCATACAGAAAACATCTGAAATTCTGGGGCATCCCCTCAGAATGCTTAGTCCTCTGTGCATCAGAGATGCGGCTATCATTGGAAGTGCTGCATTTTTAGATCCCTGTATAAAAATCTCTCCGCTGAGAGAAGCTTTACCTGTTACATGGATTTCATCCAACCTTTTGCTCCCAAAGAGTCTCTTACTTTACAGTTTATGGCTTTTTCTATTATATGTTACGTCATTCTGAAACCTGTAATTCAATTTATCCTGTCACATTTCCCAACATTCATCGCAAGTCCCATTTCCCCAAGAAGAAACACTGCCGAAGTTCCTCCATAGCTGATAAAAGGCAGCGTAATGCCTGTATTGGGGATTGTATTGGTCACCACTGCAATATTCAAAATAACCTGAAGAGCCAGATGCCCCATAATCCCGCAACAGATAAGAGCTCCGGCCAGATCTTTTGCATGCATGGCAGCCACACCCAGCCGCCACAAAAGCATTGCAAACAGAAAAATCAGAAAGATAGCTCCGGCTGCTCCCATTTCCTCACATATAATCGAAAAAATCATATCATTCTGCGCTTCCGGAACAAATCCAAGTTTCTGCAGACTGTTTCCAAAGCCTCTGCCGAATATTCCGCCGCTGCCAATGGCATACAATCCCTGGATCGTCTGAAATCCTTTTTCATATTTCTCCGGATTTCTCCAGATTGCAAGACGTTCCAGACGATAACTCTCTGCAGCAAGAAAAACAGCTATGAAACCTGCACCTGCGCTGCCAAGCCCGATAAATTCCAGATATCCCGGATTGGATACAAAAATCAGAATTCCACCGATACCCAGAATAATGATCGCTGTACTCAGATTATTTGAACCTACAAGACCAATGATCGGCAGCAGGGTCAATATTGTCCTGCACATAAATCCAAAGCCCCTGGTTGCTTTTTTGGTACGCTCGATCTGCCATGCAAGAAAAAGGATTACAGCAACTTTCGCAAACTCTGAAGGCTGAAAAGATAAAGGTCCAAGATTCAGCCATCTTTTTGAGCCGTTGATCTCCTGACCTACAAAAAGTACTGCGCCGGACAAAAACATTGAAATCAGATATGCCACTGGTCCCAGCCTCAGAAAAAAATGATAATCAATGGAAGAAACCATATACATCACTCCCATACCCAGTGCCGTGGCAAAGAGCTGCTTCTTAAAATAATAGGCAGAGTCGTGGAAACGTACTCTGCCATTATATTCACTGGAGCTGAATAATACTGCCAGGCCAAAAATCACAAGCAGTACTATCAGTACCAGCATCGTCATATCTGTTTTTGATAAATCTGTCGCTCTTTTTCGCGCCATCTGTTTCTCCGCAAAATTATCTATAGCCGGTCACTGCAGCTTCGTCTTTCTCTGCCGGACAGCTATAATTCTTACTTATAGATATTCTACAGATTTCTTACATATTCCTTGAACATATCTCCACGCTGTTCATAGTTATCAAACTGTCCCCAGCTTGCACATGCGGGAGAAAGCAAAACAGCATCTCCAGGCTGTGCTTTCTCCTCACATACCTTTACTGCCTCTTTCAGATCTTCGCAGAGGATGATGTCATGGAAACCATGTTTCTCGGCAGCTTCTTTGATTTTCTCCTTTGTCTGACCGATTAGCACCAGATAACGTACCTTTCCGTCAAATGCCTCAATCCATTCATCATAACCGGACTGTTTATCATAACCGCCGCCGATCAGAAGTGTCGGACGGTTCATTGCCTGGATTCCTTTAATTGCCGCATCCGGGTTAGTTCCTTTGGAATCATTATAATATACAACGCCTTTTTTCTCTGTCACATATTCGATTCTGTGTGCAACAGCTGTAAATTCACAGATGCTCTTACGGATGCTGTCCAAGGATACTCCATCGTAGTAAGCCATTGCAACTGCAGCCATAACGTTCTCAAAATTGTGTTTTCCAAGAAGCTTCAGATCTTCTGTCTTAACTACTTCGATTTCTTTTTCTCCGTCCTTCAGGATGATTTTATTTCCATCCAGATAAATTCCCTCATCCAGTTTACGTCCGCTGGAGAAATATACCACTCGTGGAGTCAGATGTTTTCCAAACTCACGCAGAACCTCATCTTCATAATTCAGCACGCATACATCTTCTGTACCCTGATTCTCAGTGATCAGTTCTTTCACACGTATATACTCTTCCATTGTATGATGACGGTTCAGATGGTCCTCTGTAATATTCAAGATTGCAGATACCTTTGGTGCAAACTCATCAATCGTTTCCAGCTGAAAACTGCTGATTTCTGCAACAGTTACAGAATTTGGCTTCATCTCCAGTGCTTTGGAAGTATATGGGGTTCCGATATTGCCGACTACAAAAACAGACTCACGTGCATCCTGCATAATTTTTCCAAGAAGTGCTGTTGTAGTAGTTTTTCCGTTTGTTCCTGTGATGGCAAGCACTTCACCGTCACCTACTCTGTATGCCAGTTCCACCTCTCCCCATACCGGAAGCCCCTGCTCATAAAAACTCTTTACAAGTGGAAGATCTGTCGGCACTCCGGGGCTTAAAACTACCAGATCAAGACTGTCCTGTACTTCTTTCGGAAGTTCTCCTGCATATACAGTGACCGGATATGTCCCATCTGTTTTATGTACAACTGCGTCTTTATCTATTTCGGCATTTCCGTCATAGATAACCGGAAATGCTCCTACCTTTGCCAGAAGGTCAGATGCTCCGATTCCGCTTTTTCCGGAACCGAATACAAGTACCTTTTTTCCCTGTAATTCCATAATAATTTTCCTCCCTTTTATCAGCATAACGCTGAAATCTGCTTAGCCAAAATCTTACAGTGCCAGCAGTGCGACCATACACATAACCGCTGTAATAACTGAGAATACCGCAACTACACGTGTTTCAGACCATCCGCATAACTCAAAATGATGATGGATCGGTGCCATCTTAAAAATACGCTTTCCATGTGTTGCCTTGAAATAAGTTACCTGAATGATAACGGAAAGTACTTCGATCAGATAGATCAGACCCACGATCAGGATAAATAACGGCATCTGCATCACATAAGCCGTACCTGCAACAAAACCACCCAGTGCCAGAGAACCTGTGTCTCCCATAAACACTTTTGCCGGATATACATTAAACAACAGAAATCCCATCAGACCTCCCACAACTGCACCTGTGATCGGCTCGATCCCCGATTTCATTCCAATAGAAACTACTGTAAAAAATACTGCAACGATCAGAGTCACACTGGAAGCAAGACCATCCAGACCATCCGTAAAATTAACTCCATTCACAGTACCGATCACAGCAAAGAAAAGAACCGGAACTGCCAGCCATCCAAGATTCAGGAAATGTCCGCTCCAGAATGGGATTCTCATAGTCAGTGAGATATCTGTATACTTAACAATATAAAATACAAAAATCGCAGTCAGAACTACCTGAAGTAAAAATTTCTGCCATGGCAGCAGTCCGTCTGAGCGTTTCAGCACAACCTTCAAATAATCATCCAAAAATCCGATAATTCCAAATCCAAGAGTCAGGAACAGTACCGGAATGATCTTCGGATAATCCCCTACATAAAATAATGCAGTTATCGCTGTGGCGATCAGAAAGATCACTCCACCCATTGTAGGTGTTCCTGCTTTCTTTAAATGGGACTGTACGCCCTCTGTTCTTTCTGTCTGGCCCATCTTCAGTCTCCGAAGAAAAGGAATGATGACCGGTCCTAATACAACGCTGATTGCAAAAGAAATCAGCACAGGGATTACAACTTGAAATTCCATCTTACACCTCGTTCATTCTTTCGTTTTTTCCTGAAAGTTTTTTACTTTCAGATTTCTTTTAGTATAAGGCTTTTTTGCTTATTTATCAACCCTGCCTGCGGAATTTCCCTAATTGCCTTCTGCAGAAAAATCAGAAACATCACTTTTTTCAATTCCAAGATATGGCAGGATATTCTCAAAAATACCACGTATCACAGGTGCAGCTACTGTCCCTCCATAATAGATTCCTTTCGGATCATGAATAATACACAGTCCCAGTATCTGCGGATCTTCTGCAGGTGCAAATCCCAAAAAAGAGGAAATATAACGATTTGCACTTCTTGGCAGTGTCTGAGAAGTGGCAGTTTTCCCACCGATGGCATATCCTTCAATTTTTGCATTTTTTCCGGAGCCCTGAGATACTACTGTTTCCAGGATTTCTCTTATTTCCTTCGAAGTCTCTTCAGAGACAATTCCTTCCTTTACCGGAAAAATCAGTTTCTCACCCTCTGTTCTGTCAGGATTTAACACTGCGACTCCAAAATGCGGTGTCACCCGTCTGCCTCCGTTTATAAGTGAACTTACTGTTGCAGCCAGCTGAACAGGCGTAATCTGAAAAGACTGTCCAAAAGAAACCGTTGCCAGTTCCACTTCTCCCATATTTTTCTTCTGATGCATAATAGTTCCTGCCTCTCCCGGAAGATCTGTCCCGGTTTTATCCAGAAGTCCAAACTGTCTGAAATACTTATAATAACGTTCTACCCCAAGGCGAAGCCCCACCTCTATAAACACAGGGTTACAGGAATTCTGTGCACCTTCCACAAAATTCTGGGATCCATGTCCTGTTCTTTTTGCACAGTGGATTCTGCGATCCTCCACCACTTTATATCCGGGACAATAAAAACGGTCCCCAGGTGAAACAACACCAGCCTCCAGTCCAGCTGCCATGGTGATGATTTTAAATGTGGAACCCGGTTCATAAGTATCATTCAGGCAGGGATTTCTCCACATCTGATTCAGTAATTCCTGCTTTCTTTCTGTATTTGTTTTTCCTGATGCTGTCTGCACTGCCAGTTCACTTTGTTCATTGTGATCTTCCGACGGTATTGTTATCCCGGATTCATTTAACTGCATATTCAGATCATCTGTCAGGGTAAAAGGATCATTCAGGTCAAATTCCGGCACATTGACACATGCATATATTTCGCCGTTCTGTGGATTCATCAGCAGGATAGATACACGTTCTGCCTGCTTTTCCTCCATTACTTTCAAAGCTGACTGCTGCGCAAATTCCTGAATATTTACATCAAGGCTGATTATCAGGCTTTTCCCCTCTATCGGTTTTTCCCTTGTCTCACCCAATTTATCAATTTCCACACCCCTGGCATCTGTTGTTGTCAGGATTTTACCCGGCTGTCCCCTCAGGATTTCTTCATATTTCACTTCCAGACCGATAATTCCCTGATTATCACCTCCCGTAAAGCCAATGACTTTTGAAGCCAGACTTCCACATGGATAGTAACGCTTATAATCCTCATCAACTTTCACCCCTGCCAGACTGCACTCTCTTATCTCATCACCTGTACTTTTTTCCACATTTGTCTTTACTATTTCTATGGAAGAGATTTTCTCCACTCTTTTTCTCACTTCTGCCTCATCTATTTTCAGTTTTTCAGACAACAGGGCGATTACTTTTTCAGGTTCTTTAATCTGACTGTGGATCACAGAGATTGTACATACCGTCCTGTTTGATGCCAGAACTTTTCCCCTTGCATCCAGAATCTCCCCTCTGGCCGCTTTGATCTCTCTCTCTCTTTCGTGAAGTTCTTTTGCTTTCTTATAATAATAGTCTGATCTGAAACACATAAGATATACCAGTCTTCCGATAAGGCCTGTCATCATTAAAATACAGCAGAGTAATACCACCCATATTTTTCTCTTGTGAAACGTCATATTTTTTTTCATAAAAAAAGCTCCGCAGAGATTGTCATAACAATATATGACCATTCTCTGCGGAGCTATAACTATACGTTTTTATTCCAGACCTGCTTCTTCATTGGTAATACCGTCTGTCTCTTCGTCATTATCCTCAGTCGTCTCAGCTTCATCATCCTCCAGAGGTGCAGGTGCATCAGGATTGGATACTGCATCTCCTGAAGAATCTGCATCCGTACTTCCCGAAGCACTGACAAGATTTGTAGACATCTTATAATTGCCTTCCTCATCCAATATGTGATCTCCATTGGCATCCAGCAGATATCCGTTTTCATCAATCCGGTTTCCATCCCAGTCTATCAGATTGCCATCTGCATCCACCAGATTACCGTCACTGTCAAGTTCGCTGTCCGATATGGAAGTACTCTTTAAATGTCCCTTAAACCCTTCCCACAATTCTGTCTCCGGCACTGTTCCATCTTCAGATTCATCCGGCACTACATTCAGATACGGAAGAAGCTCCGAAAGGATTCCCTGTGCAATATACTGCGGATAAGTACTGTTTGCCTGATCCTCTGCATTCGGTTCATCTACAACTACATAAATTACCACAGCCGGGTCATCTACAGGAGCAAATCCAATAAAAGAAACCAGATATTTTCCGTTTCCTCGCGGGTATTTCTCCGCTGTACCTGTTTTACCGCCTGAACTGTAACCCTGCACTTTGGAATGACGGCTGGTACCCTGCTGTACACTCAATGCCATATAGCTTCTGATATCACTGGAAATCCTGGAGGAAATCGTCTGCTTCAGAAGTATCGGCGAGATTGTTTTTACAGTTCCGCCATTACTGTCAAGAACCTTTGTCACAAGATGCGGCTGATAATAATATCCGCCATTGATAACGGAACTCATCGCATTGATTTCCTGGATCATGGTACAGGTAAAACCCTGTCCAAAAGCAGAACATGCAAGTTCTGTTTCCCCCATACTGTCCTTAGTATGGATAATACCTGCGCCTTCATTCGGCAGGTCAATCCCTGTCCTTGTTCCGAAATTAAACAGACTCTGTGCTTTGATAAACTGAGTAGCTCCCATCTTGGCACCAATCTGCATCATTGCATCATTACAGGAGTTTGCAATTACCTCTCCCAGTGTCTCTGTGCCATGTGCGCTCGGATAAACCGCACACTTGATCATAGTATCTCCAAAAGTCTGCGATCCATCGCATACAAATGTATCTGTTTCCTGTATCGCACCCTTTTCCAATGCAGAAGCCATGACGATCGGCTTTACAACAGATCCCGGCTCATAGGCATCTGTGACGCAGAAATTACTCCACATACCATTCAGAGCCTCCACTGTTTCCACATCATTCATCGCTTTGATTTCATCTTCTGTATATACAGCGGAAAGATCTCTCGGATTATTCAGATCATAACGGTCACCACCATCCATGGCAATAATCTCACCGGTGGACGGATTTTCAACAATGACACCTATATTCTTGGCCCCCATTGCCTCTTTAAATCCATTAACATATTTCTCAACAATCTGCTGTGCACCGATGTCAATGCTGGTCTGAATGCTTTTTCCATTCACCGCAGCAATAATGGTCTGCTCCACATCTGAATCATCATTGATATACCCATACTGTCTTCCGTCTACGCCTGTCAGTGTGCTGTTATAGTACCCTTCCAGTCCGATATCTGCCACATCTCTGTCCAGTGCAAAACCAATTGTATCGCATGCTGTTTCATTAAACGGGTAACTTCTCAGATAATCCTCTTCAAACCAGACGCCTTTGATATTTGCCCGTTCCTTTGCCTGCGCTTTAGTAAGACCGGAATCTTCATCCTCTGCCTTATATTTTTCAAATTCTTTCTTTTTGTCCATAGACAGCTGTTTTGTCAGTACCTGATACTGACTCTGGCTGGTTCTTGAATCGGCCAAAAGAGAACGCACTGTTTCTTCATCAATCCCCAACACCTCATTTAAGGCACGTATTGTTGGCTCTACATAGTCCTCATCTGAATTTACAGTTTTACAGTCCAGGATCACATTATAAACTTTATTGCTGGTAGCCAGTATATTTCCGTTCTTGTCATAAATATCGCCTCTCTTTGCCGGCAGTACCTGGCTCTCATATTTCTGCTGTGCCTGACTTAACACCTGTTTTTTGTATTTGCTTCCACTGGTAGCATTAATATAAGTAATTCTCAGCACTAATATTACCAGAAGCAGTAACACAATTCCAAACAATATCAGCAGCTTTTCTTTCATGTTTTGATTTATTTTTCTCTGTGGTCTTCTTCGACTCTTTCTTCCCGTATTGCTCAATTAATCACCTACTTTGAATCTGGTATATCCTGATACTGTCTTACATAGCTGTTACCCGATGTAGAATAGGTTACTGTCTGATCATCTGACGGATATTTCATTCCCAGTCTCCCCAATGCGATCTGCTTGATCTTATTCAGATCCACATTTGATGTCACCTGGCTGTAATATGCATCATTGTCTTCTTTTAAATCTGCCAGTTCCTCCTCAAGAGATGCAACTGTACTCATCTTTGCGGTAATCTCTGATTTGTAACGAAGATATTTCACAGAGCAGAATAATATCGCCACACATACAACTGCCAGAAACGCTACAAATCCCCAGTTCATTGCAGTCGCCTTCTGCCTGTTCTTCTGTGCTTCTTTACTCAACTGATGTTTCTGCCTTGGTACCTGCGCAGGACTCGCCTGCACTCTTCGGTTTCGATTGATCTGCTGCCTTCCCGGATTCTGTCTTCCCGGCTGCCTCTTTCTCTCCGGAACTTCTGCAAGACGTCTGACCGTATTTCCGTCAACATACATTCCTCTGTTTGTTCTGGCACTGGTTCTGCTTCTTCTTGCTGTTTCACTCCTGGTCGTTCTCGCCATTTCATGCCTCTCTAATTATAATACTCTCTCAAAAATCCGAAGCTTTGCACTTTTGGAACGCGGATTCTCTTCCATCTCTGTCTCCCCCGGAAGAATCGGCTTTCTTGTGATCACTTTTCCTTTAGATTTCTTCCCGCATACGCATACAGGAAAATCTGAAGGGCAGGTACACGGATTCTCATTTTTTCTGAAAATCGTCTTTACAATTCTGTCCTCCAGAGAATGAAACGTGATAATGCAAAGTCTTCCGCCATCATCAAGGATATCGATCATTCCATCCAGAGAATCCCGCAGCACATCGAGCTCTCTGTTAAGCTCAATACGGATTGCCTGAAAAGTTCTCTTGGCCGGATGTCCTGACTTCACCTGCATCTTCATGGGAATGGATTCTCTGATGATTTCTGTCAGTTCTCCGGTGGTTGTGATCGGTTTCACCTGTCTGGCGGCAACAATATGTTTTGCAATATTTTTTGCAAATTTATCTTCACCGTAATCACGAATAATACGGTATAATTCTTTTTCTTCATAGCCATTGACAATATCGCCGGCTGTCTGCGTCTGGCGCTGATCCATGCGCATATCGAGCGGTGCATCTACCCTGTAGGTAAAACCGCGTTCTTCATTGTCAAGCTGATAGGAAGATACTCCAAGATCAAGGAGAATCCCGTCGACTTTATAGATGCCTCTTGCTGCCAGTTCCTGTACCATGTAACAATAATTGCTGCGAATGATCGTCGCCTGTTTATAGGGGGCTAACCTCTCACTCGCAGCAATTATCGCATCCTGGTCTTGATCTATGCCAATAAATCTCCCCTTGGCAGAAAGTTTCCTGCATACCTCACCGGCATGCCCTGCACCTCCTAAAGTACCATCCACGTAGATTCCGTCCGGTTTGATATTCAAACCTTCAATGGTCTCTTCCAGTAATACAGATTTGTGTTTAAATTCCATCTCCGTCTCCTGTCTGGATTTACTTTGCAAGATACTTCAAACGAGACCTGTCAGATTGTAATTCCCATGTCCTGCATGCTCTCCGCAATGCTGTCCATGTCATCATAATCACAGATCTCATTCCATTTTTCTTTGCTCCAAACTTCAATTCTGTTCAGATTACCTGTCAGAACCACATCTTTCTCCAGACCGGCAAATTCGCGCAGTGTCTGCGGTACAAGGATTCGTCCCTGCCTGTCCAGTTCACATGTAGTTGCTCCAGCTACAAAGAATCGTGAAAAAGTTCTGGCATTTTTATTTGTAAGTGGTAAAGATCTGAGCTTCATTTCAAAGGATTCCCATTCATCCATCGGATAAATGTAAAGACAGCCATCAAGCCCTCTTGTCAGAACAAACTCTTCCCCTAAGAGTTCCCTGAATTTAGAAGGAATGATCAGACGCCCCTTCGCGTCGATCGTGTGGTTATACTCTCCCATGAACATGTTACTCACCTACTCTCGCAAAATCTGAATCTCCCCTTCAGATTTCTCAGGTGGTAATGGACTCTGCCGTTATTCCCCACTCACCACCACTATTCACCACTTTCTACCACTTATGTGCTTATTCTAAACTATTTAGGCTGAAAAAACAAGGGGGAGAAAAAGATTTTTAAAATTTAGAACTCTGTTAACATTTATGAAACAACCTTATTTTTACGAGAAAAATGGGCTTTTATACACAAAAAGTGGGCTGAATTTCCACTTTCAACCCACTTATCTTTCAGATATATGTTTTTTTACTGTTTTTCTTTCACTGACTCATCCAGAAATCTTTTTTTCCTCTGCCGGCGTATAGTATCTCTTTTCTGTGCCATCACTCTGCGTACGATCACTACAGGCATAAAAACAGCAAATAACATAGCGGAAATCACCAGCGAAATCCCCACTTTTGTCCCCGGAATATAAAGCTTATCTGTTCTGAACCATTCAAAGAAAAACCTTCCCAGACCATAACCTGCCAGATAGATCATAAACAATTCGCCTTCATATTTCTTTTTTCGGCGCATGGTCATCAACAGCAGAAATAACAGCAGACACCACAGACTTTCATAAAGAAAAACCGGCTGAACCTGAATATATGAAATCCCATTTATGGTCAGCAGATTATCTCTCATTGCTCCCGAAACTTCTCCTGACCGCACAGCTGAAACCGGTATCTGCATTGCCCATGGCAGATCTGTATATTCTCCGAAAGACTCTCTGTTAAAAAAGTTGCCCCAGCGTCCGATGATCTGCCCTGTGATCAGCCCCAGGCGCCCTATAGCCTGTCCCAGAAGTATTCCGGGACACGCAATATCGGCACTCTGCCAGAATGACGTTTTGGTAATCCTGCAAAATACCGCTGCCGCAAGAAATCCAAAGAGCAGACCACCATATAAAGCGTAACCGCCATTTCGAAAGTCCAGTATGGCATTCAGATTTTCTTTATAAAATCCCCATGAAAAAGCCACATAAAATAATCTGGAACCTGCCACTGAAACCAGCAGGGAGATAAGTATCATATCGAGATACCTGTTCTGATCTTCCCCATTTCGTTTCGCTTCAAGTGTCACAAGTCCCATTCCAAGAAGAGCACCCACAGCAATCAGTACTCCATATATGGTAAATTCCATTCCAAATATCTGAAATGAGCGCGGCACATAATCAAAGACCAGGCCAAGTCCCGGAAAACGTATCGACATTTCCATAAATCACCTGTTCATCATACATTGAATCGGAATAAGATCACATCTCCATCCTGTACAACGTATTCTTTACCTTCCATTCTTACAAGACCTTTCTCTCTGGCACCTGCATAGGAACCACAGTCCAGAAGATCCTGATAATTTACAACCTCAGCTTTAATAAATCCTCGCTCAAAATCTGTATGGATCTTACCTGCTGCCTGCGGAGCCTTTGTTCCGATTTTAATCGTCCATGCTCTTGTCTCATCCTCACCTGAAGTAAGGAAACTCATCAGTCCAAGGAGATGATAGCTTGCTTTTACAAGTTTCTCAAGTCCTGATTCTGTCAGTCCCAGATCCTCCAGGAACATTTTCTTCTCATCATCATCCAGTTCAGAGATCTCTTCTTCGATTTCTGCACAGATAACGAAAATCTCACTGTTCTGCTCTGCCGCATATTTGCGCACTGCCTGTACATGGCTGTTGCTTTCACCGTCATCAGCCAGATCTCCTTCTGCTACGTTTGCTGCATAGATCACAGGCTTCCAGGTAAGCAGATTATAAGTAGACATCCAGGCTTCTTCATCTTCATTTTCCATTTCCATAGTGATTGCCATCTTGCCATCTTCCAGATGTGTTTTTACCTTCTGAAGGAAATCAAGCTCCTTGGCAGCCTCTTTGTCCATGCGTGCTGTTTTTGTAACTTTTGCAATTCTTCTCTCAAGGATCTCAAGGTCTGAGAAGATCAGCTCCAGATTAATAGTTTCAATATCACGGATAGGATCAATACTTCCATCTACATGGATAACATTGGAATCTTCAAAGCAGCGGACTACATGAACGATTGCATCTACCTCACGGATATTTGCAAGGAACTGGTTTCCAAGGCCTTCTCCTTTGGATGCTCCCTTTACAAGTCCTGCAATATCTACGAATTCAATTACAGCAGGTGTCACTTTCTTAGAATGATAAAAGTCTCCGAGAAGCTTCAGTCTCTCATCCGGCACTGTAACAACACCTACATTAGGGTCAATGGTACAGAACGGATAATTTGCAGATTCTGCGCCTGCCTTTGTCAATGAATTAAATAATGTACTTTTTCCAACATTGGGTAATCCGACGATTCCTAATTTCATTTTTTATATTTCCTCCTATAAATCCTTTGATTTTATCCCAGTCCAATAGCTAAATCTTTGATTGACCAACATATCAAATGACAATCAAGTGGATATTCACAATCCAAGCTCTTTGCCTTTTAAATCTTTTCCCATATTTCAGCTTCTCTCATCAGAAGTCCTAATACAGTACTTTGTATTATACCATAGCATCTTATCTTTGTGAATATTCATTTTCATCTCATCTTCTGCTAATATTTCCACACTTTTCGAAATGAATTTTTCAAATTCTTCTCTCGCCTCATTTCTATTTCTAATTATTGTAAAAATCATTTTTATGCCGGCTCAAAAAATGTCCTTACACATATTCAAAAGATGAAGGGCATAAATACAGCCTCTTATAGAATACTTGAAAACAAAAAAGCACTCACCTATTTCAGGTAAATGCCTTAGTCAAGCGGATATTCACAATCCGCTTTGCTACTTGCTCATAACCGAATAACTGCTCCGCAGTTTATCAGAAAGATTCAGCCTTCCCCTCCGGGAAAATAATTTTAAACACAAAGAAGAAAATCACCATGGAAACTCCACCTGTGATAATTGTCACAAGCATGTTATAGACTGCCGGTGCCACATATGCAGATGCAACTGGCATCCACAGATTATTAAATCCATTACAAATCAGTGAAATTACCACCCATGCTATAAAATACCAGATTGCCTGATATACAGGATTTCCATGGCTTTTAAAAGTAATATTTCTCTGAAGCGGAAAATTGATACACTGTGCAAGAAATGACCCCAATTCATAACTGATAAAATAGCCAAGTCCACCACCGATCAGTATATTCCCCGTTGCATCACGCAATACATTATACCCCAGCAAACTCCATGTAAATTTTACTCCAAACAGATTCATGGAAACCTTTGGCCACATAAATTCTGTACCAGCCAGACCAATTCCCAAAATCCCTGGTAAAAATGTAAATACAAGATACTGGAATACCGTCACGCCCATACTGAATATAACAAAATAGAATATCTGATAAAGCCATTTTGCAAAAGTAGCATGTTTCTCTTCAAAACATTTCCATATATTTTTTATATGATTCATCTGCACTTCCCTCCGGCTCCTTTTAATAATTTTTCATATTTCTTATTATTTCTTCTGTTTCTGAAATATCCGCCAATTATTTTTTTTACCCCAAGCATAAAGTGGCCATTCACAACATCGACAATTCCATATACCATTTCCATACTGACTGCCCCACCGGTCATCTTGGCAATCCCTCGAAACGGCATATTGTAAATAAAAAGAATATTCAGATCCGGCTTTCCCTGTGCCTCACTCTTCTTTTTCATTTTTGTGAGACATCTATATATCAGTCTTGCAAGTCGGCTTTTTGCATAATACATCTGACAGATTGCATCATTGATTTCCAGGTTTCCACTCCATCTCCCGTTCGGTATCTCATGGCCAAGAAGTTCACGAAATTCCTCATCTGATATTTTCTGCACGATTCCTGTATAATAGTAAGGCATTTTTGCCGGATTATACGGATACCCTTTACTATTTCCTGTTCTCTCAGTCGTACCTGTTAAACGAATATCTGCAACACTGGCTCCTACCATAATCTGATAAGTTCCTGTTTCTATTTCCCACTGTCCCGTTTTTATATTCCAATAACGGAATGTCTTATCATCAAACGGAATCCTGAGCTGTCTGCTTTCTCCTGCCTTTAGATAAACTTTTGCAAAACCTTTCAGTTCTTTTTCCGGTCGGAACACGATTGCATTAGGAAGTCCTACATACATCTGAACAACCTCTGCTCCATCTCTGTAACCTGTATTGGTAACCGAAACTTTGATTCCATCCTCTTCTATGATAAGATCAGAATATGTAAATTCCGTATAGGAAAGCCCAAAGCCAAATGGATATTGCACCCGGACTTTTGAAGTATCATAATAGCGATATCCCACATAAACACTCTCTCGGTATTCCGATGTTTTCTCATTACTTGGATAATATCGGAATGCCGGCGTCTGTTCATAAGATATGGGATATGTTTCTGCCAGTCTTCCTGATGGATTCAGTTTTCCGGTCAGAATATCCAATGTTGCAGAAGCGCCTGCCTGCCCATTCAGATAGCCATGCAAAATCGCTTTGCAGCAGGTGTGCCATGGCATTTCTATCGCAGATCCTGCACTCAGTATTCCAATAATATTTTCATTCACTTTACTGATATCCTGCAGAAGATCGATCTGGTCCTGTGGAATACGCATATGGGTTCTGTCCAGTCCTTCTGATTCACTGATCTCATCAAGACCAAAGCAGAAAATCACAATATCCGCGTTCATAGACAAATTTAATGCAAACTTTCTATCATTCTCATCTACATCTCCATTTCTCTGATAGCCTCTTGTCATTCCCAGAATATTCAGATCATATTGTTGCAGAATCGATGACATATCTTCTACTTTTGTTGGATTGACCATAGAAGATCCTGCCCCCTGATATCTGGGTGAAAAAGCAAAATCTCCAATAACAGCGATGGATTTTTTGGTATCCAGCGGAAGAATCTGTTTTTCATTTTTCAGAAGAATCATGCTTTCTGCTGCTGCTTTCCTTGCCAGTTGATGATGTGCGTTTCTGTCAAAGTTTTTATCTGAAAGCTTCTTCCCTGATGTCAGTTCCATCACTGCATCCACCAGTTCTCCAACTCTTTCATCCAAATCCGCTTCCTTCAGCTTTCCATTTCGGACAGCTTCAATCACTTCTCTTGCAGAATCGTACCCACAGGACGGCATCTCCAGATTTGAGCCGGCAGCAACACCTTTCACATGGTCATTGCTTCCGCCCCAGTCTGTTACTACAATTCCATCAAATCCCCATTCTTTGCGCAGGATATCTGTCAAAAGATGTTTGTCCTCATTAGCATAAATCCCATTAATCTGGTTGTAACTGCTCATGATTGCTTTTGCGTGTCCTTCTTTAACAGCTATCTCAAAACCGGTCAGATAAATTTCTCTTAATGTCCGTTCGTCAACAACTGCGTCCATTGCCATTCTCCGAAGGTCTTGACTGTTAACCGCCAGATGCTTCGGGCAGGCATAAACGCCTTTACTCTGTATTCCACGAATATATGACGCTGCCATCTTCCCGGAAAGATATGGATCTTCTGAAAAATATTCAAAATTTCTTCCACATAATGGGCTTCTTTTAATATTTAATCCCGGACCAAGCAGGATATTTACATCCATACTTGCTGCTTCCTCTCCAAGAGCCTGTCCAATCTCTTCCCCCAGATCCTGATTCCAGCTGTTTGCTATCGTCGCTGCTGTGGGAAAACAGGTTGCATTCAAGGATGCATTCAGTCCCAGATGGTCTCCTGCTCCTGCCTGTTTTCTGATTCCATGCGGTCCATCTGAAAGAAAGATGGACGGGATGGAAAGCCTGTCAATTTCTCTGGTCTGCCAGACAGTTTTTCCACTGAGTATCGCTGCCTTTTCTTCTATTGTCATCTTTTCAACCAATTTTTGCTGTTTCATAACTGTTTTCCATCCCACTTTCATCCTTATTCAGCATTCTTTCTTTTCTTATATCCTCTGATTACCAGTACTTCCATTCCTGCCATGAAAAGTACTATTACAATATCGATACCAATTCCTGCTTTTTTCCAGTTTTCCATACCTGTTTCTTCGTGTTCTCCATCATAAGCCCAACTGCTTACAACTGTATACATGACATTTTTGCAGGCATTTCTCATCTGAAGTACAGATGTTGGATGCTCCGGATTGGCTACATTATTCTCTTCTCCGTTGAATGTGGACAACATTACATCTACTCCATTCGCCAAAGCTGCATCTGCATTCATAAATCCATGACCATTGTTTCGGAAGAAATCTGTAAGTGCCATTCCCCTGAATCCCCATTCCTCTCTGAGAACTGTATTCATAAGGTTACTGCATTCTCCAGTCCATTTATCTCCAAGGAAGCTCCAGGAAACCATAACTGCATTTGCTTCGCCCTGTTTTACAGAAATTTCAAATGGTTTCAGATAGATTTCCCGGATCGCCTGCTCATTTGACCAGACACTTACCATCTTTGCATTTCCTTCATACAGGGCAAAATGTTTGATATAAGAATAAACTCCATATTTCCTTGCACCTTCTACTGCTTTTGCTCCCATATTTCCTGCAAGAACTCCGTCTTCTGAGAAGTATTCATAGTTTCTTGCTCCAAATGCGGTTCTATGAGTATTCATACCTGGTGCATACCAGCCCTCTGCACCCATTTCCTGACTGATCTTGCCCATGCATTCACCCCAGGCCTGTGCAAGTTCCTTATTCCATGTGGAAGCAACCACAACTTCAATTGGAAATCCAATAGAACCAACTCCTGTAAAGTTGTTATTAATTGCTGCTGGTCCATCGAAATCAAGTGTAGCCACTTTTCCCACAGAATCCATGGCTGCTGTCTGATAGCCAGCCATTGCAATCATATTTGCCATTTCATCAACAGTAAGCTGATCCAGAAGTTTTTCCCAACGAGGATCGTCATAATCAGCATCACGCATATCAGCTAATGTAAGTCCATTATCTGCTCCCGTTGTCGGCATTACATCCTCATCATTGAGATATGTAGTCTTATCAAAGTTGCTGTTCAGATGATATTCAGAAACATATGGCTCACCCAGCTCTGCAGATGCCGGTGCTGCTGTAGCCTCTTCATAATTTGCAAAATGATCCGCACGTGACAGATATGTTATATCTCCTTTTGCATCTTCAAATACATTTGTTGCTGCAGTATTATCTGATGCTCTTTTATTTTCGCCCTTATATACTACATCTTTATCTGCAGTATAAGTTTTTTGATCCAGCACAGTATGTGAATCGCTGTTGATAGAAATCACATAATCGCCTTTTTCAAGAACATATGCTTTTGCATTATTCTCATCATAAGAGGCCATATCTTCTATACTAAATGTAACTGTAACAGTCTGAGATTCTCCCGGCTGAAGCAGATCTGTTTTTGCAAACTCGATCAGATTTGCAGAAGATTTCTCAATTCCCCCATTTGTATATGGCGGTTTATAATACACTTCTACTACATCTTTTCCGGCAACATCTCCTGTGTTGGTTACTTCTACATCTACAGAAATCTGTCCGTCTTTTTCCTCCAGTTCACCCATTTTCTGTTCAAATTCCGTATAACTCAGACCATATCCAAATGGATACTGTACAGTCTTATCGTAATCAATCGCACCTTCCTGTGCAGCTGTTTCATAGTACTTGTATCCTACATAAATACCTTCCACATAATTGGTAAATGCCGGAGCATACACCTGCGCAGTTCCTGCGTTCATTCCTTCAACGGCCATATCTGCCAGATTTGTATACTCCGTTTTTTCTGCATTATTCCACCACGGAGCAGTCGTCATATCATAAATAAATGTATCCGGTGTTTTTCCGGAAGGATTGACTTCACCTGAAAATACTTTACCAAGTGCATTAAATCCCACATTTCCCGTTCCGGGGCACCATACAACAGATTTAATCTGAGGATATTCATCTGCGAAACCAAGTTCAAACTGATTTGCTCCATTATAAACCACAATCACATTATCAAAATTTGAGCAAACCATATCCACCATATCTCTCTCAGTTTGTGAAAGCTGTAAATAATGCTCTCCCTCAGGAAAATCATCATATTCATCTGAATTATTATCATATGCTGCTTTTCTTACATCCATAGGAATATCATTATGACCTTCACCTGCTTTTCTGGAAAGAACCACAACTGGCACCCCCCCCCTGCCACATCAGAATACTCTTTCGCACTTTTAATAAGCTCATCACTGTAAGTATCTACAGGTGGCTCCGGTAATGTCCAGCTCTGTTTCTGGATAGACATTTCCGGATTATCTGCACCATAATTGTTATAAAAATCAACCAGTTCCTGGTTAATAGAAAATCCGGCATTTTCAATTCCCTGATTCAGACTGACAATATCATACAGATCATTAATTCCACCGGAACCAGCTCCTCCGTAAGCCGGATTAATAGATTCCCAGCCAAAAATATTCAGTTTTTTTGTTTCATTTAAAGGAAGCAAGCTTTCATTCTTCAGAAGAACAATTCCGTCTTCCATAATTTCTTCTGCTACTTCCGCAGCTTCTTCATTTGTTTCATCGCTTAAAGTTCCATTTCCCGTTGCCAGTCCAATCAACGTAGCCATTGGTCCAAAACAGATCATATTCACGCAGACAACAACTGCAAGAACCATTGCGATCGCAGCTTCTCCTCTTATCAGAAATTTTTTGCCCCTGGACATCCTGCGGCATGCGATCATAATTACGATTCCAATTACAAGTGCAGCAATAATACCGATAATATACGGTTTGCATAATTGTAATACCGCCAGAACATCTTCCATTTCAACACTGATCATTCTCTTTTTTCCTCCTTTGACTCTCTCGTCTTTTTCAGGTATCATTTCCTGTTGACATTACTATAACATGGTTATTATTTCGTGCCGTTTTTGGCACAAGATGCAGCAAATATGGCACAAAATACTAAAAAAGTTCCACCGGACCTGTCGTATGCTTGGCAACAAAAATACCCAGAGCATTACAATACTCTGGGTAAAAGAATCTTTAATTCAAACCAGTTCTGCTGTACTCCAAATACTACAGAACCATCATATTTTTCTACAGCTTTACGAATACTCTTCAATCCAAAACCATGGTTTTTACTATCCTTTTTTGTTGTTGTAATCAGATCCTCTTCATTTTTGGAAATTTCTGCTTCACAATAATTCTCTATCTTGATGAACACAAATCCTTTTTGAGCGGATACTGTCAGATGGATCAGTCTTTTTTCCGGATCTGGAATTAAAATTACATGTTCAATCGCATTATCCAAAGCATTTCCAAATATAGAACATATATCTGTTACATGCATATGATCCAATAATTTTCCATCTGCCACACAGGTAATCTGTATATGATTTTTTCGACAATGGAAAATCTTAGCTGCCAAAATCGTATCAAGTACCTGATTCCCCGTTCTGCTTATATTTTCAAAAGCAGCGATTTCCTTTTCCATGGAATCAATCCATTTTTTTCGTTTTTCTTCATCTGATTCCGCGCGAAGTCCCGTTATCTGGTGTTTCAAATCATGGTATTTCATTTGTATGAGATCCAGGCTGTCCTGATAATTTCGGTATTGATCATACTGGCTTTTCAGCATCACGTTCATTACTGAAAGTTCTTTCTCGGCAACATACTCACTGATTCTGCTCTGATAAGCATACAGGATTGCAATTCCTCCAAAATCGATCAGTGTTCTGATAGAAAAAATATCTGCACGTTCTCTGCTCGCAAATGGTGCATTTTCATTTAAAAAGCTCAGATTACTAAAAGCAAAGATTGCAACAGCCATGATTGCCGCCGCTGCTACTTCCTTTACTGTCATCTGTTCAAGATAATTCTGCTTCAGAAGATTTTTTTCTAAATAAATATCAATAGTAAAGCAGCCTCCAAAAATAACCATCGTGATCAGAATTTCAACCCAGAGGCTCTGATTCCCCCATGTCTGTACAATAGATACCATCTGCCACTGCAGCGAAGCTGCAAACTCAGCAAGAACAAATGCACGTGCACAGCAATAAGCCGCTCCCAGAGGCTTCATATTTCCTCCGACCATAAGAAATCCATACATCATACCTGCAGCGATCATCATACAGGGAATCCACAAAATTTCAGTTACGCTGCCTGTCAAAGTCAGAAAGATACTCTGCATTGCCAACATGAAAAGACTGCCTGTAAGAAAATGTACAGATTTCATGTTTTCTTTTTTTAGGATATAAAGATAAACCAGACACGATCCCCACTCTGCTATTGCCGTATAAATTCTTGGAATATCCTGATATAACATAGTATCCCCCATTTCGCATGAAATCATTCCATATTAAGATTTTGCAGAAGCAGATTCATGAATTCTTTTTTTCTGGTTCTGCTGACAGGTATATGTACATTATGAATCACACAATCAGAACCAACAAATCCCTCTACATGATTCATATTTACCAGATATCCCTTTGCACATCGAAAAAAATTGTGTACCGCAAGTTTTTCTTCGAGTTCTTTCATCGTAATTCTTGAACAGTAATCTCCTCTCGAAGTATAATAAATTACATTATGTCTCTGCCCCTCAATAAAATAGATATCTGCTATATCTATCTTTACAACTCCTTCCCCAATCGGAATCGTAAGAAATTCTTTAACCTCAGAGCGCATACGTCCAACTGCTTTATCCAGTTTCTGTGAAAAAGAAAAGTACTCAACTGGTTTTACTACATAATCCATTGCATCAACTTCATATCCACGTACTGCATATTGAATCATATTTGTAATAAACATAATAATTACTTTCTGATCCATCTGACGGATTTTTTCTGCTGCTGTCATACCATCCATGAACCGCATCTGAATATCCATCAGAATAATGTCAAAACCGCCACTGTAATTCTCAGTGATATCTTCTCCATCACCAAATACCGTAACCTTTATTGATCTTCCCCTTTCCGTTTGATATTTCCGGATATACTCTGTTAATTGTTTTACATAAATTTCTTCATCTTCCACAATTGCAATCTGTATCATCCTATACCCTCCACAAGAATTGCATTTTTTGTAACTGTTCAATCACACAATATAGTCCCAGGTTTTTATTGTTATTTTATAAATAACTTTTATTTCAGTATAGCACTGCTTATTTCTTGCGTCAAGTGGATGTAATATTACAAATTATAGCTGTATGATCTGGTGTTCTTTTATCATATATCCACAGTAAATCTCCTCATTCTTTAAATACAGGGCACTGTGTCTGGATG
>ENA-OPLX01000458-OPLX01000458.1-human-gut-metagenome-genome-assembly--contig:-NODE-458-length-22100-cov-5.252710_pt1 | contig 22100 bp, 19 predicted proteins | sample MGYA00241447_ERZ501726 | MGnify/ENA primary metagenome ERZ501726 (study PRJEB25962, sample SAMEA2042617) | human gut metagenome | biome: human gut; feature: human-associated habitat; material: faeces...
CCTCAGCAACCTTAGACACGGCTTCCTGCACAGCAGGATCATTCTGTGCAGCCTTCTTATCGGTCACACGAACATTCTCCAACACCTGCGGATAGATCTTCAGCGGTGCGGCCAGCTCGCTCATCGGCTTTTTCTTGGCCAGCATGACCTCCATCATTTTCAGGCTGGTCAGGATGCCGTCACCGGTGCTGGCGTACTTGGAGAAGATGATGTGACCACTCTGCTCGCCACCGATACGGCAGCCGTTTTTCGCCATGTACTCGTAGACGTACTTGTCGCCCACAGCGGTCTTGGCGTAGCCGATGCCCTTCTCATCAAAAGCCTTATACAGGCCAAAGTTGGACATGACCGTGGTAACGACGGTGTTGGTCAGAAGTTTGCCACGCTCCTTCATGTAGCAGCCGTAGATGTACAGGATGTGGTCGCCAGTGATGACATTTCCCTTTTCATCCACACACAGGCAACGATCAGCATCGCCGTCATAGGCAAAACCAACATCCGGACCCTTCTCCACTACAAACTTTTGCAGACCCTCAATGTGGGTAGAGCCGGCATTGTTGTTGATATTCAGACCGTTAGGCTGTGCATTGATGACGTAGGTGTCGGCTCCTAGTGCATCAAAAACAGACTTTGCGATGTTCCAGGAACTGCCGTTGGCGCAGTCCAGACCGACCTTGACACCCTTGAAAGAGTAGATTCCGAGGCTGATCAGGTAGCCCATGTAGCGGTTGCGGCCTGCAACGTAGTCCACAGTACAGCCGATATGCTCACGGTGAGCGAAAGGCAACTCCGGCCAGTCCTTATCGAACACATGAAGCTTGCCGTCGATGTAGTCCTCAACTAGCAGCAGGATTTCTTCGGGCATCTTTTCGCCGTAGCAGTCGATCAGCTTGATGCCGTTATCGTAGTAGGGATTATGGCTGGCAGAGATCATAATGCCACAGTCAAAGTCATCCACTCGGGCGATGTAAGCCACAGAAGGGGTGGTAGTGACATGGAGCAGGTAGGCATCTGCACCGGAAGCGGTCAGACCGGCAACCAGACTATACTCGAACATATAAGAGCTACGGCGGGTATCTTTACCGATTACAATGCGCACAGGCTCGTTGTTGCCGTTGCGCTCACGCAGAGCGTTATAATACCAGCCTAGGAAGCGGCCAACCTTGTAGGCGTGGTCTGCAGTCAGAGTAATTCCAGCTTCTCCACGGAATCCATCGGTTCCAAAATACTTTCCCATTATAGTTTTTCCTCATCCAAAGAGTGAATTGACGAATAGAAATGTGCCTTTAGCCGGATAATTATCCGTTGCCTGCTGCTCACCACGGAGAGGTAGCACACTTAAGCAGCACAGCCATGTGGTTGAACACATGGCTGCGATAAGTATTAGTCTCTGCGGAACAAGTCACGAGTATAGACCTTGTCCTGCACATCATCCAAGCAGCTATCATAGCGGTTGGCAATGATAGCCTGACTACTTTTTTTAAACTCCTCAAGGTCATTCACAACTTCGCTGCCAAAGAATGTACTGCCATCCTCCAGAGTCGGCTCATAGATGATGACCGTTGCTCCCTTAGCCTTGATACGCTTCATGACGCCCTGAATGGAACTCTGGCGGAAGTTATCAGAGTTAGATTTCATGGTCAAGCGGTATACGCCAATCACACAAGGCTTCTCCTGTGCTTTGTCATACTCATTATCCTCGCCATATCCGTAGTAGCCTGCCATCTGAAGCACGCGATCTGCGATGAAGTCCTTGCGCGTGCGGTTGGACTGCACAATTGCCTCAATAAGGTTCTCTGGAACGTCAGCATAGTTAGCTAGCAACTGTTTGGTATCCTTGGGCAGACAATAGCCACCATAGCCGAAGCTGGGATTATTGTAATGGCTGCCAATACGAGGATCAAGGCACACACCTTCGATGATCTGCTGAGTGTTCAAACCTTTCATCTCGGCGTAGGTATCCAGCTCATTGAAGTAGGACACACGCAGAGCCAAGTATGTATTGGCGAACAGCTTGACGGCCTCTGCCTCAGTGAAGCCCATAATCAAGGTATCGATATTCTCCTTGATTGCACCTTCCTGCAGTAGGCCAGCGAAAGTGTTGGCTGCCTTTACCAGACGTGCGTTATCCACATCAGTACCCACAATGATACGGCTCGGGTACAGGTTGCCGTACAGAGCCTTCGACTCACGCAGGAACTCCGGACTGAAGATGATGTTATCACAGTGGTATTTCTCACGAACAGAAGCTGTAAAGCCAACCGGAATCGTAGACTTGATGACCATGATAGCATCCGGATTATACTGAATAACCAGCTTGATAACTGCTTCAACCGCAGAGGTATCAAAGAAGTTCTTCTTGCTATCGTAGTTGGTAGGTGCTGCGATGACAACGAAGTCTGCATCCTTATAGGCGGCTTCAGCATTCAGTGTGGCAGTCAGATTTAAGTCCTTTTCTGCCAGATACTTCTCAATGTACTCGTCCTGAATGGGCGATTTTTTGTGGTTGATAAGATCAACTTTCTCCGGAATGATGTCTACCGCCATAACCTCATGATGCTGCGACAATAGCGTAGCAATGGATAAACCGACATAGCCGGTACCTGCAACTGCAATTTTCATAGTCTTTCTCCTAAAATCACTCGGGTAACTTCAGCAACTCTCCAAGAATAGTGTCCGTATCCTTAATTGCCCCCGGAGCCCTGAATTTGAAATCCGTATCCATTCCTGCCGCCGGCGTGAACGTCAATTCGCCAAAGTAAATTTTGTTCCTTACAATATATAAATCCACTCGAACAAACGGAAATTCCTTTGCCAACAATTCAGCTATTTCAAACGCATCGTCCATACTTTCAGGCTTTTCAATCTCAAAGTCTGGATACTTAAATACCTCCTCTGTATAAGGAAGCTTATTCCATTTTCTGTCCATAAAAAAGAACTTCGGATGATGTATTCCATCCCGTTCTTCACAAACCATAACAGAGGTTGCTTTTCCATTCATACAGTAGAATTTGTAATCTACCGGCAGGCTACCATCATCTCCACCTAGATACTTCTCAATCAGAATACAGGGTTTAACATCCTTGTATTGCATTTCGGACCATCCAAGCCAATAGTTATTCTTAAGCCACTTTCTCATAGTGTTTTTAGTGGCTTCAATATCAAGTTTTGACTTATCCTGTACAATTATATTGCAAGCACAACCGACATTTAACTTAATTGCAAATCGATCAGGAAGGGTAGAAAAATCAATGGAATCAACGTCCTCATATGACGCTATCAATTCATTCAGCAAGTAGCCATAGCCGTGTTGCTCAAGATAATCTCTAACCCTTAGTTTATCCGCACACTGCTTTACTGTATCATTATTCCAGTAAGTATTGAATTTCAGCCAAAGAACCTTCTCATTAAATGTTGTAGGCCTTGTCAAATCCAATTTTCTTCCAAACTTTACACGATATGTTACCGCTGTGTTTAATTTTGGCGAAATCAATGTTAGCGTACTTCTGAAGGCTCCCTGCATAGCCCGTTTTAGGGATTTCATATCATCTCTCCTTTTTTAGCTTTTCCCTGACATCTTCCAAAATTGTTTGTGTTAAATCACCAAACAAAGGACCATTATTCATCTGATAAATCATCACATCAGGGTAATTCAAATTATATTCAATCAAAATCGGTTCGCTGTTTTCATCAACTGCAAAGTCCCACGAAATTATGCCAAAGCGCGACAGCATCTTATGTGCTTTCTTTATTTGACTGCAAATCTCGTCATGTCCGCAAAGAACTACATCCTCGAACATTCGACCGCTCGCCGTGGACGTTCTTCGTTCTCCATAAATATTGTACCCTTCCTTATTAAGTTGCCCGTTTAACCCGATTCCAACCGTGTATCCTTTTCCTGTTGACGCTGTATCAGTGTGAGAACCTGGAGCACCGACCCTCAATATAGAAGTAAGAATATGCACTTCACCATTAAAGAACATACTAATTACTTTTTCGGTATTCACGGAACTCGGGTTAAACTCCTTATACTGTGGATGTTGTGCGATGCATTTCTGAATAATATAGTCCTTTTTATAGACATCCAAAATAGCTGTATTGAAACCGCCGGCATTAACTAATCGAACGCCCATACCCCCCCCGTTTCTCTCGAGGGCTTGATAATTAAATCGCAACCAAGATTATTCAGATACCTTACAGCCTCATCTGTAGAGAGCACATCATCGTGCTCATCAAAAAAGACACCATTTGTATTTATCAAAACATTAGAAACCATACGAATACCTGGAAGCATTCGACTCATTATAGACTTATCCTCAAGGTCAACCGAGCCTCTCGTATACAAGGGCTCAATAGTACAGTGATAAAAATTTTCCGGAATATAATTTACGGAATGTCTCCCAGTCACTGCATAAAGATACTCATGCCATCGCGTGTCAACACCATGAAATCCAAATCCATTATAAAAATCATTAATTTGCTTCAACTGGCTAGAATCCAGGGATTTCACTTCAACGGGTGACTTTTTCCTAACGTTTTCCAATTCTCTTTTAAAATGAAGATCTAACCGTTTCATTTTAATATCTATCTGAAACTTTTCAATAGCCCTTTTCATCTTGCTCATTTTCTTATCGCACCTTTCTTGCTTAACGAAATAAGGATGCTCCCAAAGACTGATTTCTCCTTAACTTTCAACCACACAGTCAGACAGAGTAGAGAGTAAACACCCCCTCCTATCATTATCATAAGAATAAGCCGAATGAACGATTGTTCAATATGAGTGTATGAATCAAAGAATCGAACAGCAACAAACATAATCAGTCCCAAAAGCAAGTAATAGCTATATCTTGAGAACATCCGAAAGAAACGAATTTCCTTTTTCGCACAATGCGCTGAAATAATAAGCACCGATAATTCTGCCATCAGCGTTCCCAACGTTGCTCCTACAGACCCCAATTGTGGAATAAGCAAACCATTGCAGATTAAATTAACTATAGCGCCCCCGGTAACAGCCAATGTGTATTGATTATCGCACTTCGCAGGAATTAAATACTGCTGATTAACCACATTACTCAGTGACTTCACAAACAGAACTGGTACAAACAGCACAAGAAGATTTACACATTTCTCATACCCTTCGCCAAAAAAAAGTGGAACAAACACACGAGCTATTGCTGCTATACCAAATCCTACTGCACACGACATGCAAATACTTAATTCAGTAGACTTACTTAATAACTTTTCGGTTTTTTCCTTCGATTCATCTACTATGCTCGATATGCGTGGTAGCATAACAGTTCCTATCGCTGTTATCAATCCAAGGGGGATATATATAATTTTATCTGCTGCATAATAGTAACCAACTTCCGCTTCTGTACTTAGCAGATCAAGCATTGTTTTATCCATAAAATGATATATGCTTAACGCTATCATCGGAACAAACAGTCGAATAATAGGCCAAAAGTGTTTTTTTATTTGCGCAAATTGCACCTTCTGGAAGTCCACATATTTTACCGTTTTCGTCCATAGTAGTAGTTGACTTATTGCTGTGCTCCCCGCCATTATCAGTGCATAAAGGCATAAATCCGATGGTTTGCGAATAAAAAGAATAATACAGCAAACTGTAGCAACTTTTACTATGAAGTTCCTTGTAACAGTCGTCTTAAAGTCCTCAACTCCAAAAAACAACCAGTTAATGTCAAACAGGCATGATATCACCCATAGGCCTTGAATCATCAAGATTGTAACTCTTGTAGACGACCAAAAATAGGCACTCAGGTAGTAAATCACTATAGAAGCTATCGATGCGCCACATTGTACAGCGTATATTTCCCAAAACATCACCGACCGTTCGTTTCTTGTTTGAGTACTCGCAATACTTCTTTGACCATAATACTCAATACCGAGCATTGCAAGCAGCATAAAATAGTTTGCATATGCTTGTGTTGCTGAATAAACGCCTATTTTTTCCGCACCAAGTGCTCTCGAAATGATGGGAGACGTTATCAACGGTGTAATTATTGTCAAGACTCTGTAGGACATTTGAAGTCCAATATTTTTTTTCAAACTACTCATTGCTTATTTCTCCAACGTCCTGCGGTATCTTCTCGGCTTTATTGTCAACAAACGTTACACTGAGAAACCAGAACATAAAAGAGCTTACACCCGGTCCAAAAGGGGGGTAACCTTCCAAAACTGATTCTATAAAATAGAACATGGTGAGGCACATAAGGAATGCATCCGAGTTCAAACCAGACCCAGCTTTAAAATTGGATACCGCTCTAGTAATCCACACCGACTCTACAAGAACAAATCCGAGGATTCCAATTTCCGCTAGTACCGAGATATACGAACAGTCAACATAATAACGTCCGCATCCCAAAAAAGGGCTTTTAGCAAATGCTGCAAGTGCTCGATCCCATCCGTCTAATCTGCCACTTGAAAAAGTATTGATATCTGCTCCAGCATATTTCGTAAGAAGTAACGCTTGATCAATGAATCTTCTTGTCACTGAGTTATTCCACAAAAAGAGAACAATGATTAGGGTAAAGAAACTCCAACGAACTTTATGTTTTGATTTCAAGAGAATATAACAAACCAACACGACTGCCAATGCCAGTACAGCCGTTCTGCACTGACTTATGCCGCACAATAGAAGCAAATAACCGGCACAAGCGTATCCAAGTACCTTTTGCCACTTTGTGCGATATTCCAAAAGAAATAGGGCTATTAATATACCTGTTGCCCATATCTGAGCAGCGGAGTTCTTTTGCAGAAATGTATACATATTCTGTTTAAGCCAGTCATTGTACGATGAGAAATATGTTATGTTGACCCAAAGTGCATATACCAGAGCGCCATACAAATATGTTTTTAGTATTTTCTCATAATCAGAGTCTTGAGCAAAGGGTGCAAAGTTCTCCCCAATAACTGACACAATTAATGGAATGTACATAATATGGATGTAATTTCCTTCGAGATGCCTCGAACCAAATAGTGCCATCAATATACATCCAACAACCAAGAGTGAATAGCAACCAAAAAAAATCTTTGTACACTTATGGATAACTATTCTACCGCGATTTCTTGCTATAAAGAAAACAGCTGTCACTATCCAGGCTATGTACATTATCGGTCTCATTAAACTTGATATAGACTCTATTTGGGAGAAAATCGATGCCAAAATACACATCTGTAGCAATTTTACGTCATAATTAGCATATCTCATAATGACCTCTTTTTAGGACAATGCTCTTTTAGCAATATTCCTATACGAAAAGACCTTCATCCCCTTTTCCATTGCAACTGCCTTCATCTTTTTATATTCATCTGGATTGTCAAGAAGCTCCTCGATCTTTTTCTGTATTTCTTCTACACAATCATTCTCCAGAAAAGCCACATTTCCACCAAGGTCAACGTGATGCGTTCCAGGCCAGTCTTTTACTAGCATGGGAATTCCCTGTCCCGTCACTTGCTCCCAAAAAACTGAATGACGTCCCGGGAAAACTACCAAATCAGCGGCTGCAAAATAGTTATAACTGTCTTTTGCCTGCACCCAACCAATGTATTGCACCTTTTGCCCATCTGCAAGTTCCTTAACTTTTTCTTCTAGTTCTTGCGTGACAGAGCCGAAAACCACAAGTTTTAAATTCTTTCTGTCAATATTTTGTACTGCGTTCATTAGAAGAAGTGTTTGGGTTTTCCACTTATCAATTTTTCCTCCAGTCATAACCAGAAAATCGTCATCTGCAATACCATATTTCATGCGTATCTTTTTTCTAACTTCCTGTCTCGCTGCGGATTCAACTTTTTCGTCATCCGCTCCCATCACTAGAAGCTCACACTTGTTTTCAGGCAGATTATACATTTCCTTTAGGAATTCAACCCGAACTGGAAGCACACCATAGAATTTTTTTGTATACGGTTCGATTTTATTCTCACACATTCTCCATATTATTTTATGAAGCACATTCTTGGATATCCAATTGGTTGCACTGTTTGAAAAATCCGCATGGTTGTCCACATAAATCACGACCTTCGGATTCTCTTTTGCGTATCTCACGACCTGATCGATATCAAGGAACTGACCACCGTGGATAAAAAGAATGTCAGGTTTAGCTCTTCTTATTGCCTCATAGCATCCCTGATATCGTTTCAACTTCTTCCAAATCTTGTTATCTGTTTTATAGGGCAGCCTTGTTACCTTAATATCATACTCGTTTCTATATGTACCAACGTTGCTTAAATAACACACTTTTCCATGTTCATCAAAACTCTGCGTAGACGCAATTACCTCAACGTCATATCCTAGTTCTTTATGAAATTTAGGAAGTAAGTTTTCCTGATATGAGTAGTTGTCCGGAAAAAAAGATGCTAGACAGAGATGCACAATCTTCATAAACTGATGGAACCTCCTTCTATTTTACAAAAAAGTTCTTCGGGGGATAAAAAGTACTGCCCCATCTCTTTTAATTCAGCCTCCGACCAATTCCACCACTCTAATTCCAAAAGCCTGTCAATGGTTTCCTTGTCAAATCGCTTTCTTATCTCTTGCGCCGGAACACCTGCTACAATTGAATAAGGCTGAACGTCCTTGGTTACAACAGCATGTGCACCTATAACCGCTCCTGTTCCAATCGTAGTTCCAGCTTTGATGTAAACACCATCTCCAATCCAGACATCGTTACCTATACATACAGGCTTTGATGGCGTATACTGAATATTTGAAAAATTATGGTGCAAAAAATTTCTACCGTTTAGAAATACCGGAGAAGTAGAGACAATATCGAGTGGATGCATTCCACCGCCAATACTACATCTATTTCCTATTGAGCAAAACTGACCAATTTGTGCATCTGTTATTGTCGTCCTTGCACCAACATATGAATATCTGCCCATTTTAACCTTTGACAATGCGCTCTCATAATTCACATTGCAGGTCTTATCTAGCTCACATTTATCAAATGACGGTATTCTCAATTTGGCTAGTATTTTTGCTATATACTTTGATTTTATCATCTTCTGAACCCACCTGCTAACTAAGCATTTAGCCCTTTCTCCACACCATCTTATTGACCACATTCACATAACCCTGAATGATGCGAACCACCTTCATGGACACGGTCTCGTCCACATAATCAGGGCAGGGCTTGCCCAGAACGCCTTTTTGCTTCATCTTAATGGCCATATCGGTGGCGTTGAGAAGTTCCCGAGTGGTAATACCAGCCAAAATGAAGTCACCGGCTTCCAGCGCCTCAGGGCGTTCCGTACTGGTACGGATGCACACGGCGGCGATGGGATGACCAATGGACAGATAGAAGCTGCTCTCCTCGGGCAGAGTGCCGGAGTCGGAGACGATTGCTAAAGCGTTCATTTGCAGCTTGTTGTAGTCGTTGAAGCCCAGCGGCTCATTGACCCGGACACGAGGGTCGAGTTTGAAGCCACTCTTTTCCAGACGGTGCTTGCTGCGGGGATGGCAGGAGTAGAGAATGGGCATATCATACTTCTCTGCCAGCACATTGATGGCAGTGAACAGACTCAGGAAGTTCTTTTCAGAGTCGATGTTCTCCTCACGGTGGGCAGACAGCAGAATGTACTTGTCCTTCTCCAGTCCCAGACGCTCCAGCACGTCGCTTTTCTGGATCTTCTCCAGATTCATGTGCAGCACTTCTGCCATGGGAGAGCCGGTCTGGTAGGTGCGCTCCTTGGGCAGCCCTGTATCCGCCAGATACTTCCGGGCGAATTCGGAATAGCACAGATTCACGTCGGAGATTACATCCACGATGCGGCGGTTGGTCTCCTCGGGCAGGCACTCATCCTTGCAGCGGTTGCCCGCCTCCATGTGAAACAGCGGGATGTGCAGCCGCTTCGCAGAGATGGCAGACAGGCAGGAGTTGGTATCGCCCAGCACAAGATAACCCTCCGGTTGCAGCTCGGACAGAAGCTCATAGCTGCGACCCAGAATGTTACCACAGGTCACACCCAGATTCTCGCCCACCACGGGCACCAGAATGTCCGGGCCATACTCCCCGAAGGTGTTTTTCAGCTCGAAATCCTCCCAGAACACAGTGGAGAGGTTTCTGTCCCAGTTTTGATTGTAATAGACCACGCAGCAGTCAAAATATTCCCGGCAGCGCTTGATGACAGCTGCCAGACGAATAATCTCCGGACGGGTGCCGCAGCCAATCATGACCTTGGTGCGCCCATCATTTCTCCATGTAAAATTGTGTTCCATAAAATTCTCCTATTGTCAACCAGCAGCTTCTCTTACACCGGCTCGAAGAAGGTGTCCGGGTGGTTCGAGTCAAATATCTCGTTGCAGGTCATCACCGTCACCAGATTTTCCGTTTCAGATAGATTGATGATATTGTGGGTCCAACCGGGAATCATGTGGACAGCCTCGATTTTATCGCCGGAAACCTCAAACTCCACCGTTTCCCCGGTGTTGATGTTCCGTTCCTGAATCAAGCCGTGCCCAGCTACCACAATGAACAGCTCCCACCTGGAGTTGTGCCAGTGCTGGCCTTTGGTAATACCGGGCTTCGAGATATTGATGCTCACCTGTCCACAGTCAGCAGTGTGTACCAGCTCGGTGAAAGAGCCACGGTTGTCTACGTTCATCTTCAGAGCATACTTGAATTTGTCGGTGGGCAGATAGGTCAGGTACAGGGAGTAAAGTTTCTTGGCAAAGGAACCGTCCGGCATTTTGGGCATCATGAGCGTACTCGGCTGTGCCTTGAACTCCTGCAGCAGATCCACGATTTTCCCCAGCGTGACCTTGTGGGTCACGGGGACACAGCAGTAACGTCCGTCTGCTTTCAAAACGGTTTCCACACCGTCAAATTCACAGTGCTGCTCCTTGCCTTCCAGCAGGTCGAACATTCCTTCTACCAGATCATCGATATACAGCAGTTCCAACTCGGTACTGCGGTCGTTGACTGTGAAAGGTTCGTCATTGGCAACTGCCCAGCAGAAGGTGCTGACGGCACTGTTATACTTGGGGCGGCTGTGACCCATCAGGTTGACAAAACGGTAGACGGCAACCTTTGCGCCGGTTTCCTGAGCATACTGTAAGAACAGCTCCTCGCCAGCCTTTTTGCTCCGACCATACTCGCTGTTGCCGAAACGACCAGCCAGGGTGGCCTGAATGGAGGAGGACAGCATGATGGTTGCCTTGTTGTTGTGCTTTTTCAGGCAGTTCAGCAAATCCGATGCAAAGCCGAAGTTTCCCTTCATGAAGTCTTCCGGGTTCTCCGGGCGATTCACACCAGCCAGATTGAACACGAAGTCCGCCTTACGGCAGTACTCGTCCAGCTCCGCTGGGGTGGAATCCAGATCGTACTCGTAGATTTCTTTAATATCCAATGCCGGGCGAGCCTTATTTTTCCCATCCCGGATGTTTTTCAGGTTGTTGCACAGGGCGGTTCCTACCATGCCCTTGGCACCCGTGACTAGAATGTTCATTCTCTCACCTCTTAGTGTACTGCGGTGCAGTCCGGAATATCTGCGCCATTCGGCACAGTTGCATTATTGCAGATGGCGCAGTTGCTGCCAATGCGGGTAAAGTTGCCCACAGTGGCACCGGTGCGAACAACGCTGTTGGTGTAAATCAGGGCGTAGTCCCCTACCGCTGCATCACAGTGGATTTCCGTTCCGGCATTCAGCAGGACACCGTTGCCAATGGATGCACCATTCTGGACGCAAGCGTTTTGTAGCACCACACAACCACATCCCAACTTGGCGTATGGACTGATGTAAGCACTCGGTGCGACGATGTTGGGGAACCCATAGCCAAGGCTTTCGCCTTCTCATACACCTGCGCTCGGAACTGGTTGTTGCCGATGCCTACCACCAGCAAGCCATACTCTTTCCGCAGCTCCGGCAGATCAGCAAGGCTGCCAACCACCGGAATACCACAGATCTCAGTGCCTACGGGTTGTCCATCGTCTACGAAAGCACAGTCGTATTGGAGCATTGCCTGTTCTGCAACCATGCGTCCGAAGCCGCCTGCACCAACCAGCAGCAGCTTTTCTTTAGACATTGGGGATGCCCTTCAGTGCATTCTGGACATACTCGGTGGTCAGGATCTTCTTGACAGTGCCTTCCACATCCAGCCGTTCGGTGTTATGGCTGGTGTAGGACTCGTCTGCCATGGTATGTACCTCGCCCTTGACCACGAACTTGTCGTAGTTCAGGTCACGGTTGTCAGCGGCAACACGGAAGTAGTGACCCATGTCCTGACTGCGCAAACGCTCCTCACGGGTCATCAGAGTCTCGAACAGCTTCTCGCCGTGACGAGTGCCGATGATGTTCGTACCAGTATCACCGAAGAGCTGCTGAACAGCCTTGGCCAGATCGCCGATGGTAGAAGCGTCAGCTTTCTGGATGAACAGATCGCCGGGGTTGGCGTGCTGGAAGGCGAACATAACCAGGTCCACAGCCTCGTCCAGATTCATCAGGAAACGAGTCATGTTGGGATCGGTGATAGTGATGGGATTGCCGGCCTTGATCTGGTCGATGAACAGCGGGATGACAGAGCCACGGCTGCACATGACGTTGCCCAGCCACACGGGCGTTGGCGTAGATGACATGCTCCATCATGGCCTTGGAGATGCCCATGGCATTGATAGGATAGGCAGCCTTGTCAGTGGACAGGCAAACCACTCGCTTTACACCGGCATCAATGGCGGCGTGCAGCACGTTGTCCGTGCCGATGATATTGGTCTGGACAGCCTGCATGGGGAAGAACTCGCAGGAAGGAACCTGCTTCAGAGCAGCAGCGTGGAAAATGTAATCGACACCAGGCATTGCGTCACGGATGGACTGCGGGTTGCGGACATCGCCGATGTAGAATTTGACCTTTTTAGCCGTGTCAGGATGCTTAGCCTGAAGCTCATGGCGCATATCGTCCTGCTTCTTCTCATCACGAGAGAAGATGCGGATCTCCTTCAAATCGGAATCCAGAAAATGCTTCAAAACGGTGGAACCAAAGGAACCAGTACCACCAGTAATCATAAGAGTTGCGTTATCAAATGCAGACATTTTAAATTATTCTCCTTTGCTATTTAACCAAAACAGATATTATCAATTTGCGTTGTCAATTTGCAGTTACATCAGCTTCAATTGATTTCGCATAAACCATGCTATTAACAGACATTTCCATATTGTCTAAGAAGAATTCTTCTGTGTGGCACACTATCTCCTTACTCTTTATTTTTTCTATTGCACGTCTGAGGCCTTTATCATCCGAGCAATCGACAATTGGGCAATTTGTTTCTCTTTTCACCCTTTGTGCAAACAGTGATTCCGTCCCAATACAGAGAATTAGAGGTGTATGGACAGCCATACACGTTGCTGTCTTACTTGGCAGTGCTGTACGATAGATATTTTGCGCAAGTGGTATGATGTTAACATCCGCACAGGCATACAGGGCAGGTGCTTTATCAACGGGTTGCATCGGCCAAAAATCCACATTATTTAAATCGCTTGCTTTTTCAATAAGCTTCTGCTTGTATGCGCCGTCCCCAAAAATATGAAACAAAACATCTGGGTCTTCTGATTTACGCGCCGCCTCAATTACAACTTCAACATTCTGCATGATTCCTATATTTCCCGCATATACTACATTGAATTTGTTCTGGGGCAGCAGCTTCCGAATATCACTGTCCATGGACAAACTTCTTTCAAACGGTTTATCCTGATAGCTCCAATTATATACTACTTTAATTTTACTCCCATTAACTCCATTACTTTCCAGTTCAGTCTTTATATCCTCAGAAATTGTAATAATCTCTGCCGCTTTATCGTAGGCATATTTTTGCGTTCTTGAAAAAAATATATAAGGCAAACTATTCTTTTTGATTTTTCCGCTATACACCGCATTTTCCGGGAACATATCCTGAACATTAAAAACAGTGCGAACAGTTTTCATTCGTTTTTTTAAAACCCACATCTGAAAGCCCGCAACATTTGATGACTGTAAAAAAACTCTATCATAGTTCTTATTTTGTTTTATCCATTCATCGCATTTTTTCACATAACTTAAATCAGATAAGTATCGACTTACTAGATTGCCATGTGCTACAGCAGTCATAGGAATTTTTGTTGTTGTAACTCCTAGATTTTCAAGTTTAGGGTAGAGTCCCTCAATTTCTCCACCTGTATCTTTTTGGAGAATGTGAACCGTGTGTCCTCTCTTGTATAGAGCCTCTATCATCGCAGTAAGTAAGTGCTCTGATGGCGTTCTTCGATCCAAGCCTATACTAAGCCAAAATAAAATTCTCATGCTATTTCTCCATTATGATAGCACAGCTTTAAGCCATTCTGTCATCTTTTCCTTTTCTGCATCAATTAATTCCATATCCAATTTGACAGGTTTTTTTGTTATTTCACCTGCTCCAACTCTCTCGAGCAGACCCACCCGATTAGTCTTCACAAAGAGCATTGCAGAATGACCGTATGCAAGTGTTACCGCACAGGAATGCACTCTATCGGACAAGGTTAATTGAGAATTTGCATACAGATTAATATAGCCGTAAGGGATATCTGCACAGAAGGAGTTTTTATATGCGTAAATTTTGCTTCTAAAATGCGGGTGGAATCTCTGATCCGTTCTTATCAGCTTATACCGACCGATTTCGTTTTCACGTTTCGGTGCTGGCAGAAGACTTCGAACATAAATCAATGCATCTGTAAACCGATCTGTTTTTGATGCAACCGTAGAAGGTGAATTAACGAAAATCCTTTGATTTTCAAATTCAAATTCATGGGTGTGTTTACGGCTAGAATCATCGACCCAGATTTCTGGCTCAATAATTTTATCAAAATTGGAAATCCAGTACGGCTGCCCAAAATCAATCTTGCAGGGAGCATAGTAATCCGGGGTAAAGAAGGAGAAGCAAATTCCATCATACGCATTGGTTGCGTATTTCCCAAACGCCTCATAGGTTTCATGTTCTCTAGACGAAAAAACAAACGGAGGAGACTGCTTAAAGAATTCTTCAACTTCACATCTGGCAGTAGCATCAAGCTTCATAGTGCCAGCACTCAAAATCATATAACCAACACCACGTTCTTTGAGTTCCAACAGGATATCTTTCCACAGCGGGAGGAAATACTTAGAAATCACAGGGCCGGCAAGCACAACATAATCCACATCGAGCTTTGCGATGTACTCAAGCTGATTCTTATGAGGATCCAGCCGCTTTCCGTAACTTGTTGTGTAAGTTTGATAATCTGAAACGACTGTCACATTCTCTGCGCCCAGAATTTTCTTAAGCACATACTCCACACCCAAGCTAAAAAAGCCGTTTCCGATATTCGTGCACCAGAATCCAGTGCAATACGCCACCTTCATATCTTTGTACTCCTCATCAATGAAATATTATCAACCACAAAACAGCCCAGACTCATCTCAAAGAGTCTGAGCCGTTTATTCCTTATAAAGCTCTACTAATCGTCCTCAGCAGTGTGAGTCACACTGCCGCTATGTCTTGTACCGCTACAATAAACGGTAACCCCTGCCTTTAGTCCTGGTTCCACTCATCCATGCTACGGTAGCGCCCCTGCTTATGCCGGATTACACCACAGGAATGAGCATTTCTGCGACCATGTGTTTATCATCATCTTGCTCACATCCGCCCTTTATCTCCAAGACCGGGATGAAATCGCAGATGATGTTATCATCACCAAGCCCCGAAACCGCTGTGTGAAAGTCACCACAGTGTCGGTAATATCATCACAGTGCCATCTGGCATAAACCCACGAGCTACGGTCGCATCCATACAAGTGCTTTTTCGGATCATAAAAGCCTCAATTCACACTCGTTCTGCCCTCTCTCACGCCCATGTTTTCGGTATTTTGCACTATCATGAGTGCTGTATCGCCACAATGCAGGGCAATTTGCCGGATTTTCAGCTTAACGCTACTGCAAGAGCTGCATTTGTACCTGATTCCGCTCTGGAATTTCTTCCAATATTTAGCAGTCGAAATGTACGAAAATGTCGATATTTAGTTGTTTTCCACACTCATAGCAGTGGTTTGACCCTCGGAAATTCCCTCGGTGCTTTCAGGCATAAACAGGATTTTCACTGTTGCAAACATGATTTTCAAATCTTCGACAATGCTCGGATGCGCTATGTACATCAAATCCATAGTCAGCTTGTCGTAAGGAGTAGTATTGTACTTGCCATAAACCTGTGCATAACCAGTCAGGCCAGCCTTAGCCTGCAGGCGCAGGGAGAATTCCGGCATTTCCTCACAGTACTGAGCTGCAATCTCAGGGCGCTCCGGACGGGGGCCGACGATGCTCAAGTCACCCTTCAAGATATTTATAAGCTGCGGCAATTCATCAACGCGGCAAGCACGAATGATTTTGCCAACGGGCGTGATGCGGTCATCGTTTTCGCCGCTGGAAAGACGGGCGACGCCGTCCTTTTCGGCATCGACCCGCATGCTTCTGAATTTGAGAATACCGAATTCTTTGCCATCCTTCGTTAAACGAATTTGCTTGTAAAATACTGGACCGTGATCCGTTGCTTTGATGGCAATAGCCGTCACAAGGAAGATCGGACTCAGAATCACAAGCGCAATAGCAGAAATGACAATATCCAGCAGTCGTTTTACAAACAGATACTCCGGCTGAGGATTATACCGGCCAACACGAAGTATCGGCAGGTGGAACATATGCATATGATGTGCACCAGACATAATGGTGTCACCGATGCGCGGGACAACAAATACAGTAATGTTGTTTTCTACACAGTATTTCAGAATAATATTCCGGTCATGGCTGTGGATGCCGCTCAAAAACACTGTGTTGATGCCGTCCAGCATGGAAAGATTCTCGATGCACTCCCCCGCCATAGCTGTGGAAACCACTTTGTACTTGGCATCAAGACCGTACTTACCAATCAGCCGCTCCATACCGCGTCTGGTATCATAAATAACAGCTGTTGCTTGCGGCGGGAAGGTTTTAAAGTAGGCGTGGTGAGCGTTATAAGCCCAAATTGAGGCCATAATAACCTGACCCATAAGAGCTGCCACGCCAGGAAGAATGTTGGGCAGGTGCTTGGACAAAAGCCAGATCACGACATACATGATAAAATCGCTGACTGCAGCCGCCAAAAATTGCTCGTAGATAATTTCGGAGATACTCTGCATCGACATCAGAAAGGCGTCATAAACGCGTCCAAAGATGATGAACAGCACAAAGAACAGTGCCACGACCAGGTAATCGCCCATTGCATAGTACGGCGATGCAACGCGCTTAGCATAGTATAGATACCAGCACATTGCAAATGGTATCGTCACAAGCACAGCATCTAACAGCTTTGTCATCCTCAAAATCAAGTCATGCCTAAACCTTGTCATGTTCTTACTCCTCGTTCTTCTTTGCACATATATTATTTTCAATACTGCAATTGAAATCAGGGAAAGCGGTTTTGAGCAGCAAAAGGCATTCCCACAAATTACTCATGGAAAATCCTTAGCACAATTCAGCAGTCTACCAACGCAATATTTTCCCAATATATGTATTGATATAATAGCACACAATTCGACATTTATCAACAAATCGGATTCACTTTAATTATACAAGTACACAAATTCAGCACATTTTACAAATACACCCGTGTTCATAAGGTGAATGAGGCTAAAAATCGATAGATTGTATATGTAACAGTCAATTTGTACATGATTTAAATTTTGCTTAAAACGCAACTGATTCAAATAAAAACGGATTGCTACGCTTGCAGCAATCCATTTTCATTTGAATCAATATTAACTACTAACGCTCAGATCATCACCTGCGTCCGAACTTCTTCCGCTTCTTTGACGGGTGTTTTTCCTTGTTCAATTCACGCTGATACGCGTCTTCCGAACTGAAACCAAAGATTCCTTCTGAGACCCGTTCAACCAGTGCCGTAAACATCTCGTAATCGCGCAAGTAGTTATTCCTTGCCTTGTCATCCATTACTTTAAAAAACCTCGCCATCAAACTCATGTATGCGTTATAGTCGCCATTCTGCGCAGCCTTGAGCAGGCATTCAAACCGCCTTGCAGATGGAGTCCACAGTTCTTCCCTTTTCATCTCAAACCAGCTTCTTTCTCAATTCTCTTGCAATTTTTCTTCGTGCCTTAGAAACCGTGTTGGGTCTAACCTTAAGCTTCCTCGCCACAACCTCTATGGGATAATCCAAATAAGTACGAATAATCATTAGCTCTCTGGGTGAGAGCCTTTCCAATTCCTGCTTCAATGATACCAGAAGCTCTACTCGAGCGAATTCATCTTCCGCACGAACATCAATGACATCAGCCACATCATCAATATTGATAATAATTGGCTGATTCGCATTACCAGCAAGTCGCCTTTTCCCCTTGTTCCTATATCCAAGGAGACGTTTCTCTGACCTGTATTTAATTTCCTCTTTGTCTAACAAATCAAGGATATGGCTGTTGAACGAATTACTAAGCCAGTTTTTTTCTATCGTCTGGTTAAGCTGATTATAATTGGCCCATAAACGAAGTGTGCACCAAAGTTCATACATTTCTAATTCAGTCATTTTGACCTCCTATAGCGATTCGAATTGTTTCGGTCAAATCACATCTAGGAGGTCCCCTGCTCCGAGCGCAACTAAGCAGTTTCACCACAAAATCACCTATCCCCTCAGTTACAATGGATTGCGTCGCTTAGGTGATTTGGGAATCATAAATATAAATTTCACAATTCCCGCATGTGGTTTATAAAGAAGGCCACCAGAGAAGCAAAAAAAGACTTCTTAGGTGGCCATCATACTGACTGTATTTATTTTACTATCCGCATCCAGTTGAATGATTCGTATCATACTACATTTATCCGTATTAGTTATAATACAACCTTCAAGCAAACCATTTCAACGTGTTTTCACTCTTTTTTTGTTGAAATTCCAATTGAATTATATGCCGGTATAGTTTTCAAGCTTTTATTCCCGCACTCATTTCATCGACGCAATCAATTATACTTGATGGATAATGTGAACAAGCCAAAATGGGAAAGCCGAACAGAACATGCTGGATAGCGCTTGCAAAAACGAAAAAAAGCACGAACACTTCATGCCTCTTTCGGTACAAGAAGTTCGTGCTTTTGTAAGCGCATAATAGGTTCTTCTATTCGCAATATTACTTTCTAACTACAAGGGCCTCTTTGCTTACTTCGGTAAGCAAAGAGGCCGCACATTCTGATATTGTCAAGTATTTAGAAGAAAAAATCCCTCTATACCAATTTCTGTGTTGGTGTAGAGGGTTGACATTCTAATGCAAAACGCATGCTGTTTGTAACTCCAGCTTTCGATTATCCTTACATCTTGATAATAGAAATGAGCCCTCGGATTTCTCCGAGGGCTCTTGCTTTTTAGTGTGTATTTGCTTTGTTTGTGAACTGCTTTGTGTTTGCTTTACGAGTGGTCAGGGTAAATCATAGCCTTCAACACCAAGGTTGTTATAAACACTGTGTTGTTCCCTGAACTGTGCAAATGCGCTTGCGGCATCCACAGTATCACCATTCTGAATTTCCTTGATGCCCACCTGCAAGGTTGCATGGAGTTGGTCATCGGTCATGGTGTCAGCGTTCAAAGCCGCAGGAGCCTTCGGAAGGGACAGCGAGAAAGGAATACCGCCAGTCATGATGATCTGGCGCAGGTACATATCAATGGGCGTTGCCATTGGGATACCGAGCTGCTTCAGCACATCTTCGGCCTGCTGCTTGATAGTAGGGTTGACGCGAAGGTTAAGTGTCATCGTTTTTTCCATGGTTATCGCCTCAACTTTATTGTAACGCATTTTGCGTTACTTTGCGATAGTATCCATTAGCTTCTGCAGGTTGCACAGAATTTGCTAAAATTTTTGGCACTTGCCCAGACGGGCATCGTTCACCCCTTTATTTTAACACCTTATTCAGAAATTCCTGATAGCTATCTCGACGGCGTACAAATAGGATACACCGTAAACTGATTTAAAAGGCTCACAGCTTACTTGCCGCTGCCGTTCAGACGCGGGATGGTCTCAGTCTTCGTTTCATTGCAAACTGTGCAGGTATAGGTCTTGACGCCATCTTTTTCAGCCGTAGGTTCAGTAGTTACGACACCGTTATCCCAAGTATGGTCTTTTTTGGGCGTGAAATCGAAAGTGCTACTCACATCACCGCAGACGGTGCAATAGATTTCGGTGCGACCCTCTTCCTTGCAGGTAGGCTCAATGACACGCATGGCGGCATGGTGACCGGTGGAGTGTACAATGTTGTCCTTGTAGGAGAGGCTGTCATCCTGATTGCACTTGTGCATCGTGTAGCCGTCCTCGGTGCAAGTCGGCTGGACAACGGTAACGGTGAAGGTGTACTTGGTGGGCAGGACCTTTTCGGTCTTGGTCGCATCGCAGTTCTTGCAATGCAGAGTCTTGACGCCATACTCATCATAGGTAGGCGGGGTAGTGATGACGCCTTCGTTCCAGACATGACCCGTGCCACCGTAGGAGTAAGTCATGGTATGAGAAGCGTCGCGCTTGCAGTGCATCAGCATAGTGCCCTGTTCGGTGCAGGTAGCCTTTTTCAGACACTCGGCATTTGCAAAGTCCCAATCATGGCTGCCGATAGCTGGCACAGGCTTCAACACTCTTTCGTTGCACCCCTCGTAGTTGCAGTACACCCAACGCTCGCCCTCGGTCTCACAAGAAGACTCCTTCACGATTTCGCCAAGGCGCGTGTAATCGCGGGTATGTACCTTGACGATATCTTCGGTCTTTGTTGCACTACAAACAGTGCAGGTAAAGGTCTTGATGCCGGTCTCAGTAGCGGTCGGCTCCTTCTTTACAACGCCTTCATCCCACTGATGCTCGCCGGTAGCAGGAAGGTCACTCACATGCTGCTTATCGTTGCAGCGCTCACAGACATTGTCTACGCTGCCAGAAGCGCCACAGGTAGCGGGAGTAGTGACTTCCTTATACTGATGGCCCAGCGCAGCAACAGGTGTATCCTGATAGGTCTTTGCAGGATTCTCATTGCAGGTATGCAGCGTGTAACCGTCCTCGGTGCAAGTAGGAGGAACGACAGTTTCCGTGAAGGTATAGCCCAATGCAGGAATTACTTCTTTATGCACATGGGTCTTGTCATTCTGACAGGTATAGGTGCGCTCACCGTCTTCTTCGTAGGTCGGTTCCTTCGTTACAACGCCTTCGTCCCAAGCGTGTCCAGTCGCTGGAACAGGTTCCGTGTAGGTGTGGTTCTTATCATTCAGGCAAGTGAAGGTCTTAACACCATCCTCGGTGCAGGTAGGAGCCTTGGTGACAGTGCCATCATCCCACTTATGACCCAGCGCTGGGATTTCCTCGGTTTTCATCTCCGTGCAGCCGGTATTCTGGCACTTGTAGGTCTTAACGCCAGCTGTCGTACAGGTCGCTGCCGTTGTGACTGTACCGGTATCCCAGGCATGCCCCAGTGCATTCGTATAATCGCGTTTTTCGGTCAGAGCGGAATCCTGGTCGCAGATGTAAATGGTATAGCCCTTTTCTGTGCAGGTAGGCGCTACCGTATTGCCCTTATGCCAGGTCTTCTCGACTACCGGGATATCTTCCGTGTATGTAGTACCGCAGGAAGTGCAGGTAAAGGTCTTCGTACCCTTCTCGTAGATGGTAGCAGGCTTTATGACCTTACCGGCATCGTAGGCGTGCGGCAGCTTTGCCTTGTAATCGCCTTTATAGGTCAGACCGGGGACTTCGTTGCACTCATAAATGGTATAACCCTCAGCGGTGCAGGTCGGAGCAACAACACTCTTAATATGATAGGTCTTGTCGAGAGACGGGATTTCCTCGGTGCGCGTCTCATCGCATTCCTTGCACTTGAAGGTCTTGATACCGGTCTCGGTATAAGTAGCAGCCTTCGTGACTGTACCGCCATCCCAGCTGTGTCCCTTTGCCGGAACAAAGCGGTCATTGTAGTTCATGCCGCCCCACTCATGGCAGATATGCTCATCGTAGCCTTGCGTAGTGCAGGTCGCCTCATGACGGCGAACCGTGAAGGTGTATTTTACCTGAGGCTTTGCGGTAGGAGCCGGAGTAGCTGCCGGAGGTGGTGC
>ENA-OPLX01000502-OPLX01000502.1-human-gut-metagenome-genome-assembly--contig:-NODE-502-length-20961-cov-2.204582_pt1 | contig 20961 bp, 9 predicted proteins | sample MGYA00241447_ERZ501726 | MGnify/ENA primary metagenome ERZ501726 (study PRJEB25962, sample SAMEA2042617) | human gut metagenome | biome: human gut; feature: human-associated habitat; material: faeces...
TGGCTGTAGAAGCCTCTTCGTTTAGCCAAACCAGCATTGTACGGTTATCTCCCCGATTACACCAAGCATAATAAGGAATCATCGTAATCTCTCGTGAAGTGATTCCTCCGACCTTCTTTTCCATTCCGGGCAAAGTGATCCTCTCCAATCCTTGCAGCACGCCGGAAGAGATGTTTGCTACCTTAGCCTGTGCTTCGTTCGTATCCCCCAGATAGAGCCGCTGAACAGGTCCCGCATTATCTACCTCTTCCGCACAATAGACCAATGGTCCGCGAGTTACAGCAGTTTTACCTATATTTTCACTGACTTCGGGAATACAATCAACAAAACGTACGGGCATCGGTATGTTAAGTTCAACTACGTCACCGGGCTTCCAGTCACGTTTGATAACGGCAAATCCTTTCTCCATCTTGAAGTCGGTTTTCTGCCCGTTGACACTCAATTCTACTTCCGCCTGCTTGGGCTGCTTGTAGGGATAAAGTCCTCCCGGCACAAATTCGTCGGATCGTGCCCACGTAGGAATACGCATACAAACCGAGAATTTGCTTCCCTTTTCAGGTTGTACCGTCAAGCGTACTTTCCCATCAAACGGATAAGCAGAAGTTTGCTCCAGTTTCACACGGGTTCCTTCCAGAGGAATAGTTGTCTGACTGCCACCATAAAGGGTCAGGTAAACTCTGTCTTTACTGTAAGCATACATATAACCCGGCACTTGCAGAATCAAACGAGAAATATTAGGAGGACAGCAGGCGCACCCGAACCATTTGGCACGTCCGCCATTCCCATGATTAAAACGTCTCACTCCATCTGCTTCAAGAGGATTGACATAGAAGAAGCGATCACCATGCAGATTGATCCCTGCCAACGAATTGTTGAAAAGTGAAAGTTCCGCTATATCGAGAAACTTAGCATCGCCACTATCCAGATACATGCCATAATTAAAGAAGACATTTGCCACTGCCGCACAAGTTTCATTATAGGCTGTTAAGTTAGGAAGTTCGTAGGGAGCTCCAAAACCTTCCATTCCTTCTACAGCCCCGAGTCCACCTGTAATATGCATGCGGGTCGTCACCAGATTTGTCCAAATGGAATTGAGAGCCTTGGTATAATCGTTCAATCCGGTCAAGGCATCCACTTGCGCCATAGCCGTGTACAAATAAGCCGCACGGACCGCATGTCCCACAGCTTCCGTCTGCTCCTTCACCGGTGCGTGTTGCTGTGCATAAGTGGGTGCCATCACTCCTTCACCCTCAGGACGATAGGTCACTCCCCTGATCTCCAGAAACTTCTTCGCCATATCGAGGTATAGCGGATCATTAGTCACCCGGTATAGTTTACAAAGTGCCAGTTCAATCTCTTCATGTCCCGGAGCCTGGTTAATAGGTTTACCCCCATTATAATTCGGATCACCTCCTTCAAAGAACACTTTATTCACATGCTTGGCACTTTTGATAGCAACGTTCAGTAGTTTATCTTTACCTGTAGCTTGATAGTAAGCTACTGCGGCTTCGTACAGATGCCCCACATTATAAAGCTCGTGACTATGAACCACCCATGAGTAAGGCTTCTCACCCATCTCACGAGGATCGGGATTACCACAAATATGTGAAATATATAAATATCCGTCGTCTTTCTGCGAAGCAGTGATCAGGTCTGCCACTCGATCCATGAACTCTTCCAACTCCTTATTTGGTTGAATCATCAATGAATAAGACACCCCTTCCATCACCTTATAAAGATCAGAGCTTATAAAACGATGAGTTTCAGGAAGAGCGGTAGAGTCTCCTGCCAAGAAAGCGGCACAACGCCGGAAACGCTCTACTGCCGGGGCACTTTGTTCGACAGAGAACGGTACTGTTACATTGATTTCCGTCTGCATCCTATTCTTCCAAAACCCATCGGTCAAAGTTACCTGATTAAAAGGAACGGGTGTTATTGTCTGCGGCTCCTCCTCCGAGCAAGCTGTCGCAAGGATAAGCAGAAATAGCCCTGTTAGTACATTTTTCATTCTAATTTGTTTTTAAAAGTTTCACTTGGGTATGTTTGTCCGTAACGGGTACCTCTATATAATAAGGATGATGTGCATTACCCGCCTCAATATTGAATGTCGTTATCATTTTGTGATCGGTCATGACAGTATATTTACCTTCAGGCATTCCCTCAGCCCGGATAGTTGTGTTATGAGGTTTATCAGAACGGTTTTCTATGCAGAAACTCAGTTCTTCCGTCCCTCTCAGAGTGATCGGGTAATCTTTCCGGAATCCGTCTTGCATCAACTCGACCGAAAAACGGACAGGAGTCATGATACGGACCTGACGACGTACTCCGTCAAAAGGAATGATACTCACTGTTCCATCTTTATCCATTCGGACATTTCCTCCATAACCGATTAATCCGAAATCAGGATCATCGAGCAGATAAACTCCTGAACCGTGAATACCTCCGGTAAGCCCATGGTCTATCTCACCATCAAACCAGGGAGCACGCCCCACTTTGATATAATTCATATAGGTACGTGAGTTCTGATAGGGTGAAAAAGCCCAGCCTACAGCACCGTCATTTTGTTCTCCCCGATACCAATAGCCAAAATCTGTCTTTTTAGTCCCGGTATTCATCAGTGCCCACGAAGCCAACAAAGAATTATATCCATAATTAATATACCTATCCGGCCGGTCCGAAAACCGGTAAGCATAATCGAGTAATGCCACTCCGCCCATTTGGGTCATATAATCCAGATTTACATATTGTCCACTCCATGCTGTACCCAGATTAGCATAACCTGGTTCAAACAACCCTCTCAACGCCAGGTTTCCATCCAACTGATTCTGCATGAAACGATCAATCATCGAAGTGTCAAACGAAGTATACGAGTACCATTTTTTCCGATTCTTATCATACCAGAATTGTTCTTCGGGTTTAATGGGATTTAACTTTGCATACTCTGCCACATAATAGGAGGACTCAAAAGCTGTACGGTCAACAAACATCTCGGATCCAAAAGGCCAGGGATCTTCGTAAACCATATAAGTTACCTTTTTCTCCCATTCACGACGCAACTTGGCTGCATCTTTTAATCTACCTTTCTGTTGCAGGGCATTGATAATATCCAGCAGATATCGCTCATGAAAATTACCTTGTTTATAGGCCCAGTCCGTCCAACCATGAAAAGCCCATTGTTTACCCATCAAAATATTATAGGGTACTTCAAAATAAGCCATCGCTGTCCGATAAGCACGTTCCAGATAGCCATCAGCATCCAGATAAGATACCATTTCAGGATTATCCTCTGCTATCCGGTAGAGATTATAATAGATGGCAAAATGAGTAGTATAATCAAAAGTTCGCCACATACGCCCCTTACCGGAACCCCCGTCTTCATATCCGCCATATTTCCCGCTGCGGTTCTGATACCAGTTTTCACTGCCGTAAATACCATATGGATAGGGATATTCCTCATCCGTGCGTTGCAGCTTACCCCACACAAAATTTTCTTCATAATACTCCAAAGAAGCAATTTCTTCTTTATTAGGATAAATGACATTCTTCTCACTCACATAGACTGGTTTACTATTGGACGGATCATCAGATCCGCCTACCATAAACTCCTCCCGCAAATCGCCCAAGTGGTCAGGTGAAAGTAACTCGGATTTCTCCATATCCCAAAGACTATAAAGTCCATTATACCATTTGGAGGAATCACGATGTTGTTGTTTGTCCACAATGAAACGCGCCCGTTTTTTTATCAGGGTTTCCAAAGGCTCGGTCACAAAGAAATCGAGAAAGCATATCAAATCATCTCCATAATGAACCGTAATCAGATTTTCTCCCAAACGGGAGAAACGGAACTTATAGATATATTTATCTCCTTCCTTTTGTCCAAGACTGGTTATCTGTATCTCCTCTGGATATTCTGCCACTAATTCAACAATAGGCAGTTTCGATTGCAAGGCACAATAGACCTCAAACTCAGGAGTTACTACCATACCGGGAGCAACTTTCACAACCACTCCGTGTTTATCATAAATCTTCGTTTTTACCTCTTCATGATTTCCAGTGAGTGTGAAGTTGAAACCTGTCATGTAATGCTCGTAAGGCTGTACGGTTTTTGAGGTAGACGGTAATCTCCAGCTATCATTGGTACGATCTACAGCATTCATTGAATGCAGATAGTACTTGCCATCTTGTGTAGCATATTCTATCGCAGTTCCCTTATGCATAGTCATCAGCAGAATATCACCTTGCCCTGTCAGCGGAGTCCAATAAAAGAAGGAGGCATTTCCATTCAGAGAGAAATGACGGTTCAGGTTCTGATGTGCCTGAATAGACTCATCCAAAGCGCCCACAGGCAGAGCGAACCACATATCCGTCACCTTCACCGGATGATGACTGCGATTAAAAAAATCAATCTCCCAGTCTACTTCTTCTCCTTTAATAGTAAAAGTTTGGTAAAGACGCACATCCGAAGGAAGCTGCCAGAATATCTGTATCTTATCCGGAGTATTCGACAATACCTGAGGAGTAATATCAGCCAAAGAAACAGTATAACTCTTCCCTCTTACTTCATAAGTCAGACTCAAATCGCCCAGATATTTCCCGTGGTCTACATAATTCCGAACATTGCCCGCACCTTGAAAAACGAGCGAACTCACACCTCTCTCATCCGGACTGACTTCCATCTGTGGTATTACGGCCTGGATAGAAGAAATATTCAGATAAAAAAAGAGTAGAGATAAAATACAATACTTAAGTTTCATAGGCACTATTCTTTATATTAATAAAGTAATCTACAGTAGTTGAGTATTGCTGCCTTCCACAGGTCCTAAAAGGATTGTGCAAAACCCCTTATTAATGGATACCGCGACCGGGCAGACACTCAACTACTGATTTACATTCTACCGAAGGATACTACGGTTTTACCGAAACCTTCACACTGCTAAGTGCTCTCTTATGACTATAGTCATCCAAAGAATTACTTCTTTCCTCGCTATAATCTATTCCTTTATAATCTTTATCACCTACATTGGTAGCAACAGCAGTAATTGTAAAGTCACCGGCTCCGGTGTAAATATACTTATAAGTTTTCTGAATTCCTCCGGTAGTATATACAGAACCTAATGAAACACCGGTATTCCACGGTTCATATTCATCAGTTCCCATCTCTATAAAAGAGAGATAGACATCTCCCTGAAAACCTTTGTACTTTGTATAGTCGGCTTCATGTACCGGAAGACCGGTAGCAGGATCGAGTTCACATTCATACGATTCCAATACTCCGTCTCCGTCCAAATCATATTTATAAGGCGAATCATCAGCTGCCACAAAAGTCGAACGCCCATTCACGTACATATCCACTTGGCGAAGAATGATTTTTTCTCCATGATCCAAAAAAGGCTGCAAGTAAGTATCCCGGTTGTACATATCACCCAGTTTATAAAATCCTTCCGTAGGACGGCGGGATAATGGATCGTTAGTCTGGAACGCTCCATACGAACGTTCATCTTGAAACGTATAATATTTGTATCCTGCACTATATCCCTGAAAGTCTTCCAACTGTTCGGTATGTAAACCAAAATAAGCAGCTACCCATGCATCATTAGAGTATTTACGTATTGCACGATCAGCATCACACGCTACAAAGCGACTCTCGATAATTGTATTACCCGGTTGATTGGCAAGTCCTCCAAAGATATGAATATTCGGCTTCATCCGGATACCCGAAGGAATCCGCCGATCTGTCACCGTAAACTTCAATTGATTCGTCCCTATATAGCTCATTTCCATCAGTGCCTCCGGAAAGTCTCCTTTTTTGTAGGGCACTAACTGGATATTATCAATCGCTCCGAAAAACTCAAAATCCTTTTTTACGTCTTCTATACTCTGATAGTCCTTAAAATATTTATAAAACAAGGTCTTCTCCCCATTCTTCGCATAAGAGACCCGATAACATTCTTCATAAAAGCTATCCCAATCATGTTCCATAATAGCTTTAATACGCGAACGCTCAAAGTTTTTTCCTTCATCACCCGTAAAAAGTGTCAGGTACTGAGCATCGGTATTGATCGTTACCGTCACCTCTTCGCCGACTTTCGGATTTTCGGGGGACACAGAGATACTGACAGACGGTGTTTCTACATCTGCACCAAATTTCTCACAAGAAACCAGTGAAATAGCTGCCACAGCAAGCAGCCCTATAATCAGTTTATTTGTTTTCATATCCATTCGTTTTTAACATTAAAAATATCCCGGATTTTGTTTCATTTCTGGGAAGAACGATAACTCGGTAAACGGTATCGGCATCAGCACACGGTACACTTTCTCTTCATTAAAAAGATGCCAAAGGTATTCCCCACGCGCCGGATCACCAAACGGATCAAAGAATTGTAGAGGATCGCGATAACGGCAGATATCAGCCAGGTCAACCATTGAAACATCAGGAAAGCGTGCTACATCGAGCCATCCGCAATCATCCTCGGCTGCCAATTCGCGTAAACGTTCATACATCAACTCTTTCAGTGCATTAGCCGGACTGATATTAGTCGGAATCATCATAACCGAACCCGGTTGATAAGTATAAGGAGCATCTCCCTGAGAAACAAACATATCTTTAATAGATCCTTGATGGCAAGCACGATCACGGATAATATTCATCGTTTTCACTCCTTCCGAAACATGGCCCTGCATGATTTGTGCCTCCGCTTTCAGCAAGTAAATCTCTGCCAAACGTAAAACAGGATAGTCCACTCCACCATAATTAATATCAAAGGTTGAACTCAACTCACTCGGATTCAGGTTACGGAATTTACCTAATTGCCACCAATTACAGTTCCACAAGTTAGGCTTGTTCTGCCCATTCGTTTCATTCTTCCACCACGCCCGTTCATGACTTTCAAGAGCTACATCCATTACTTTGAGCTGTTCTTCGGTGTAATCGTTCACCTTACCCGGCTCAATATAAAACTCGGGGCCTAATTCACGTCCGGCAGGTTCAAACACCCACAACCCGATAGGAGCTCCACCACTGTTAGGACCGGTTACCCAGCCTTTCACCGAACTCCACATACGACGGGTAATATCTCCGGTTATGGTGTACTTTCCGGTACGATCATAGAGATTCTGCAAGTCATAAGGAGTCGTTCCGGGCTTCGGACTTTCAGCATTGAAACGATCTACCTGGCCATAGTCCATACATACGTCCTTGAAACTGTAATTATGTTCCCACATCGGTATATCATACAGCAACGTCAGCCACGAAGTAAGATTTCTTCCACCGGTTGCTCCGTATTTACCTTCACCGGCAAAACCCATAGGTATCTTGTTTCCTGTACCGACTCCTTCCTCTGCCAATACACTGAACATAATCTCGTTATTTCGTTTGGTAAATACAGCAGGGAAATATTCTTCCAACTTATAAGTTCCGTACACGCCGGCAATGATATCGTCACACAACTTCACTGCATCAGCATATAACGTTGTCTTATCTACATCATCAGCTGTTGTTTCATTAATCTTGTTTCCATACATTTCTGCACGGCGGATATAAGAAGCGTGGAATATTTTCATTTTTGCCAACATACCGGCTACGGCACCTTTCGTAACACGACCATAAGCAATGCCCGAACGGTTATCCAAACACTTGTCCAATGCATAGGCCATCTCGTCATAGAGGAACTTGAACATCTCCTGGCGGGTTGCTCGCGGCACATAATCCGGCTTCGGTCCGGTAGGCTCTATAATCAGAGGTACACCGCCATAATAACGATACAATGTAAAGTAAGCATAAGCCCGGAGGAAACGAACTTCTCCCATCAGCATTTCAGTAGCTGATCCGGTGATCGTAGCTTTATCCAATGCAGAATGTCCTGCATTCTCATCAATCACCTCTTTATTGGTTTCCAGCCTCTCAAGTATCAGATTTGCCTGTGCAATATACGCATAATGCTTTGACCACAAATTCAGTACGCTACCCGATGTCGAAGTCAGGTCGAACGGACCTTCATTCATCAATGAAGGCATCATAAACCGGTCACTGGTCATAATTCCATCATTGACATGCCCTGCATTAGCATACAATATAGCTACATTACGTAAAGCAGCATCATAGGAAGTATAGAAAGTTTCAGACGGAAGTTCTGTTTTCGGTAACTGGTCGAAATACCCCTCACACGACACTAAGGCGCAAGAGGTTAAAAGGGCTAATAATATTTTTTTCATGGCAGTACCTTATTAGTATTTAAAATTAAGTGAGAATATATGAGACCGGGCATACGGATAAGCCGAGACATCGACTCCCGGAAGAATACGATTATTTACAGAGCTGCCACTACGTACCTCAGGATCATATCCCGAATAGTTCGTTAAACAGAAAACATTGTTAATCGTATATGTCAGAGCCAGGTCCTTAATTTTCCAAGCCTTTAATATATTTTTCGGCATACGGAAAGTTACAGCCAGGTTATTCATCTTCAGGAACGAACCATCTTCCACCATTTCAGAGTTGGAAGCAGCCCACATATACCCGGACCAATCAATTGCACCAGGACCTGTAAAAGTACCGGTAGGATTATTGGCAAACCAAGCATCTTTATAGTATACAGCCGACTTATTACGAATATCGCCATTGTTCATCAGATTGTATACATTACCATTGATTATATCATTTCCGTATGACCAGCTGAAGTCCATAGCCAGTTCAATGAATTTCCAGCGCAAACGGGTGTTCAAGCCACCGATAAATACCGGATTCACATCTCCTATCACGACACGGTCACTCATATCCACTTTCCCGTCTCCATTAGTATCTGCAAAAGATGGGAATCCGTATGGCATCTCTCTTTCAGTAGCATACCACCAAGGAGAATCAGCACTGCCTATACCATTATAGTCAGAATGCCAATTACTGCGAATGCCTTCCATTTGCAGACCATAGAACAGTCCGAGAGGATATCCCTTTTTTATCAGGACATTTTCCGAACCCGAAGCAGAACCCACCGGACGTCCTTCCAACATCTGTGTCTCAGCACCTAGACTCAGTACTTTGGACTGATTGGAACTAAAGTTCACTGTTGCATTCCACGTAAAGTCTTTCTTATCAATCAGCACACCGCCTACACTGATTTCAAATCCACGGTTACGTACCGAACCGATATTCCTGGTTACTTTTCCAAAACCGGAAGTACGTGGCAGATTCTGTTCAAGCAGCATATCACGAGTTGTCTTGGTATAGAGATCCAATGAAATATTCAGTCGGTTATTAAACATATCTAAATCGAGACCGCCGTTAAACTCTTCCGTTACTTCCCAACTGATTTCGGGGTTTGCCATACGGCTGGTGTACAAGGCCGGAATAGCTCCGTCACCAAAAATGGCTTGTCTCTGGCTGGAAGATAAGGTCTGTGCATAAGCATACGGAGCAATCTGATCGTTACCTACCTGACCATAGCTAAAACGTAGTTTCAAGTTATTAACGTTCTTCTCCAACCAAGATACATTCTTAAAAAATTCTTCTTCTGAAACTCTCCAACCCAATGCTCCGGACGGGAAAAATCCCCAACGATTATCAGGGCTGAACTTAGAAGAACCGTCAGCACGCATAGATGCTTTCAATAAATAGCGCCCTTTATAAGAGTAGTTAGCCATCAATACCCCCGAAAGCATTGCTATCTTCTCGTAAGATACACCGGGAGATTTCACATGATTACCACTTTTTGCATCATAAATACCCTCCCATCCCAAATCGGTATTAAACTGAGAATATTCCTGATTAAAGGTTTCATACTTGTTGGTATTAGCCTCGTATACGGCATTTACCGAGAGACTATGTACTTTGTTGAATACTTTATTAAATCCGGCCTGGACTACTCCACGCATATTTAATCCACTTTGCGTAGCGTATGTGGCCAATCCGTTGTTATCGTAGCCTCTCTGAATGGTTTTCGGGATAAATTCTTTCACTTCACCTTTGGGTATACGCACACCAATACCTCCTTTTACAAACCAGTTATCATTGATATTGTAAACCAACTCTGCCTGACCGAAGAAAGTATTATTCTTGTTAGAGTAATCAATATCTTTTAATTTTCTATAAGGGTTATCCATCTTACCTGTATAGTAAAGGTTATCATCTATCTCCTGAAAAGTCCATTCTTTAGGAACAAGCGGAGAGAAAGTCTGTATTTCGTTAAAAATATTACCTTCTGTCCAGAAAGCACCGCTACGAATATTGTGTTCATATGAAAGATTTGTGTTCAAAGTCAATTGCGGAAGCAATTTAATGCTATTATTCGTTTGGAAATAGAATCGTTTAAATCCGGTATTGATGGCAATACCGTCTTCATTCATCAACGAAAAGATTGTAGAGTTCTGTATGCGGTCTGTTCCCCCTCTGTAAGAAACTTCATAATTCTGTTTAGTACCATTCTGCAAACAAAGATCGGGATAGAATTGGAAACGGGAAGGATTGGTATTCCATATCTGATCTTTATATTCCTGATAGAAATCAGCATTTTGCCAGCGTCCGCTCATAATCATATCACGCATATACGCACGCATATAGTCTTCCGCACCCAGCATTGGAATAGAATTTGCCAGTTTACTGATACCGTAAGTAGCCTTCACAGAGATTTCACTCATACCGGCCGATCCTTTCTTCGTAGTAATCAACACAACGCCATTAGCCCCCTGTGCCCCATAAATGGCAGTTGATGATACGTCTTTCAGGATAGAGATACTCTCGATTGCATCAGGAGAGATAGTAGCCAAAGGACTTTCCAGAGGATCGTCCGAAATAGGGAGAGGAAAACCATCTATGACATACAGAGGTGAACTACCTGCCGTAATAGAACTGGCTCCACGAATCTTAATCGTAATTCCACCACCCGGCGCACCATCATTGTTCATTACCTGCACACCGGATATTTTTCCTTTCAAAGCCTGCTCCAGACTTAACGGGTTGGTTTGCATGAACTGATCGGAACTCAAACTGGATACAGATCCGGTCAAGTCCACTTTACGCTGAGTCTGATAACCGGTCACTACCACCTCGTCAATCAATACTCCCGCATCCATCAGTACATCTATCCGATTTTGGCTACCTACAGTTTTTTCAACCGTATTCATACCAATCATTGAGAAAACAAGTACTTGTCCCGGAGATACATTTTTAATCGTATACTCCCCATTCTCATTAGTAATCACCCCATTGTGTGTTCCTTTCACTTGTACAGTGGCACCAATAACAGTTTCATTACTGCCTTTCTCTCTCACCGTACCCGAAATGCTCTTTGTGTTTTGAGCAAATCCACCTGCAGACACCAGCACAAACATACATATTAAGAAGACGGCTTTTATCCTGCCTTCCGTATCTGCTCTAAGGTTGTTCAGATCTTTTAGATTCATAATATTAGTAATTTAGTCATTAAAAAGGATTCATACATTTTTAGTTTGTTTGTTAAGTCCCGAAGTCGGATCAGGACGAGTCCATTTTGTGTGGTTCCATACTGAGTTGTTGTTTCATGCATATTTTACTGTTTGTTGTTTCAGCAAAAGTAAGCGAAAAGAGAACCGAACCGTAAAACAATAGATTATTCACTGATACGCATATTCATATTTACATTAAATATTTCTATAGTGAATATAAATATCAGTTTGTGACCATAAGTATCTTTTTGATTCGTTTTTATTTCAGACTTTTGTGTTGTACGTAATTAAGAGACGAATGAAGAAGAGCACTTTTACCCTGATTTTATTTTTTTCTTCTGTTATCCTATATGCACAACAGAATGAACTTATGTTCCACTCCCTGGGTAGTCAACACGGACTTACCTATAGTGCCGTACGGGATATTCTGCAGGATTCAAAAGGATATATTTGGATTGCAACCCTCAAAGGACTGAACAGGTATGATGGATACAACATCAAACAATATTATAAGTCAGATGACGGACTCTCTTCAAACTGCATCGAGAAACTGCTACTCCTCAGTCAGGATACTCTATTGATGGGTACCAATGAAGGACTGTGCCTGTATGATATGATGAGAGAGAAGTTCACCACTATTGTTCCGCAAACCAAGGCCCCACTATATGTATTGGACATGGCCTACGACGGACGTTCAGTTTTCATTGCGTCCGATTCCGGGCTATATGCATATAGTAAAACAGAGCAAAGTATGCCACTACTCCATAAGGGATTGATTGTAAAAGTAACGCTGGATATGAATGGAAATGTATGGGCAGTGAGTCCAAATACGATTTATTGTTTCCGCCCAAACGGACAAATGACCAGAAAAATCACAGCTACTGAGGTTTCTCCGGATTATCCTGTCGAGTTTACTTCTATTTATAAAGATTCGCAGGGGACTCTATGGCTGGGGACGACCGAAAACGGACTGTACCGATACAACAAAAACTATAATCAATTCGTATCCGTGGAGTTCGCTTCACAAGACAGAAAGGATATGCGTTATATTCGCTGCATCCAAGAAGATATGCGTGGAAATTTATGGATCGGAACCGAAAACGGACTTTTCATCTATGACTATACAGCTACATACAATATCGGCAGCATGCAAAAGATGTCCAATCCGGACTGACCGATAATGCGATCTATACTATTTATAAAAGCCGGGGTGACATTATGTGGATCGGCACTTTCTTCGGAGGGGTCAGTTACACCAGCCTGACCGAAAATAATTTCCACTACCTGATAGCAGATAATGGGAAACAATACCTGAAAGGAAAAGCAATCAGCAACATCATTAAAGATAAAAACGGAGCTTTGTGGTTTGCATCCGAAGATCATGGAATTTCTATTCTTTACCCGGATGGTCACATCAGGTATTTAAACAAATCGACACACCCGTCATTAAACGGAGATAATGTCCATGCATTAGCCGAAGATCACTCCGGTAATATCTGGATTGGCAACTTTATCGATGGGTTGCAAAAAGTCGATTTAGCAAAAGGCTATATTCGTTCATATAAAAACATAGCAGGGGGACACGCGGGACTATCCAATAATTCAATCTATAAACTTTATGTTCATAATCCTGATACTATGTTTATAGGAACCAGCCAAGGTGTCAATATCTATCATTTCCGGACCGATTCATTCACTCCCTTCCTTCCGGATGTATTCCGGCTTATACGTATTGACGACATCACACGTGATCTCAAAGGAAATATCTGGTTTTCCACACATTTCAACGGTATTTTTCGGTATCATATTCCGACCCATAGTATCCATCGATATCAAAAAGGAGTGACAGGCTGTAAAACAATGACCAGCGATAATATTTATTGTAGTTTTGTTGACTCCAAAGGAGAGGTCTGGTTCGGTACCAGCAACGGAGGATTGATGAAATACAATGCACGTGCAGACAGTATACAGGCATTCGGAAAGGAGAATGAACTCCGGCAAAGAGATATTTATTCCATACAGGAAGATAGCTTTGGCTATTTATGGATGAGTACGGATAACGGTATCTTCTCTTTCAATCCGGAAAGTCGTAGTTTTGCCCATTATAAAGTATCCGATAATCTGGTTTCCAACCAGTTCAATGCCTGTCCGGGCTATAAAGATCCTGACGGTACCCTTTTCTTTGGCAGTATCAATGGGGTATGCTTCTTCCGACCGGAAGGACTGAACCATAACAGTCCTACAAACGATATTCATCTGACTTTCTCGGATTTCAGGATTTTCAATAAACACGTACAACCATCACCGGACGGCATTCTACAGAATAATATCGACAGCACATCTGCCATTCGCTTACCTCACGGCATGAATACCCTGACTTTTGATTTTCTGGTGATCAACTATAATGAAAATTGCCAATCACAACTTTCCTGTGAATACTATCTGGAAGGTATGGAGACCGAATGGAATGCAACACAACAAATCCCACAATCAGTCACATATACCAACCTTGATCCGGGCACCTACCAATTTCACGTACGGGTCATAGGAAAAAACGGAGTTGTATTCGACCGTCGGAAAATAACCATTAACATTCGTCCTCACTTTTTGCTGAGTGGTTTCATGATCACTATTTATTCTCTTATCGGACTTCTTATCAGTTTTATAATTGTCCGCTTCTACCAAGTGCGTATGCGAGACAAAATGGATATCCGCATCGAAAGAATGGAAAAAAACAACCTGCGCGAACTGAATAAACACAAGCTGAATTTTTTCACTTATATCACCCATGAGTTTAAGACTCCTTTATCTATCCTTATGGCTGTATTCGAAGATATATCAATCGGACGAAACAATACAATTACCGGTGAAGAAATGAAAATCATCAATCGGAATATCCAACGGCTTCAATTCCTGATCAATCAACTTTTGGAATTTCGTTCTGTAGAAACCGACCATGCACGCATCGAATATGTCAAAGGAGATATTATGACTTATGGACGCAGCATCTTCGAACTGTTTATTCCCGTCTTCAGACAAAAGCAGATTGTTTTTCAATATGCAACTTCAGCCGACTCTTATTATACGGTATTCGATAGAGACAAGATAGAGAAAATCATCAGTAATCTGCTCAGCAATGCTTTCAAACATTCTGATCCTCAAAGTGAAATAAACTTCAGGATTGATGTAGACAAAGCTTCCGGACAATTGATTCTCTCCTGTCATAACAGCAGTTCATATATTCATCCGGAACAGCGGGAAGCTGTCATGCAGCCTTTTCACAAAACCGATTCATCCGATCAAAAGTATTCCAATACGGGTATTGGACTGGCTTTGGTGAATGGTCTAGTTCAGCTGCTTTCAGGAACAGTTGAGATAGAAAGTCATCAAAACAGCGGTACGACCTTTAAAGTAAAATTACCTTTGGTCGAAGACTCTAAGGATATGATTGCACCGGACGAAACTTTGGATATCGTTAACTCACCCGACGTAGTGGCAGATACTGTATACCTGCTCAATAACTCCGGACTAAAAGAGGATATGAATGCTGCAAATGCCGAGAAAAAGATGACTGTACTTTTGGTGGAAGATAATCCGGATATCAATAACATTTTAAAAAGTAAGCTACTCCGTTTATATAAGGTGAAAACGGCTTATAACGGACAGGAAGCTGTAGAGTTGCTAAAAACACATATCATCGACATTATCATCAGTGACATTATGATGCCTTATATGGACGGATATGAATTGAGTAAATATATTAAAACTTCTCGTGAATACTCCCATATCCCGGTCATTCTCATCACTTCACAGCCTTCGAAAGAAAACGAATTGCAAGGTTTATCTGCAGGAGCCGACGCCTATATCGAAAAACCATTCACTTTCGATGAATTGAATCTTAGAATTACCAACTTGCTTAAAGCCAAAAATAATATCCGCGAACATTATCACGACATGAAAATATTCCAACTCAATGAAGAACTCAACAACAAAGACGAGGAATTTATCAAATCATTGACACAATTCGTCATCGAACACATTGAGGACCCGGAATTGAGTGTCGACCAACTGACCACTCACATGAATATCAGTCGAACTCAACTATACAATAAACTGAAAAAACTATTAAACCTGAGTGCAACCGAGTTTATCAATAAAATCAAGATCGATGTTGCTAAAGTAAAGATTATAAAGACTAATCTGACTATTGCTGAAATCTCATGGCAACTCGGATTCAATAATCCCAGCTATTTCAGTAAGACATTCAAGCGTTTTTGTGGAGTGACACCTAATGAATTTAAAAACGGTAAAAGCCAATAGACAGACCGTTTTGCCATTTTATTCGGTCCATTACGCCTTAACAGTGATCTGAGACATCCATTATTTGTAAATGTCGAATAATCGTCTTTACTCCCATAAACATTACCTATAAAGGTAATTTGAGCTATTAATATTCTTAATATTATATGAATATATGCTCAACAACATACATACCAGTTCGTACCTGTTTAAAATATTATGTATATATTTGCCATTGTTAATCCAAACACAATGAAAACAGGAACAATATTCAGTGTCGAGGAATTTGCCATCCATGACGGACCGGGAATCCGAACAACGATATTTCTCAAGGGATGTCCTCTACGCTGTGCATGGTGCCATAATCCCGAAGGTATATCGCCACAGCCACAATACATGATTAAAAAAGGAGTCAAAAGTATTTGTGGATATCAGATAGCTGTGGAAGAATTGGTTACCATGATCGAAAAGAACCGGTCCATTTATACGCTCAACCGGGGAGGAGGTACACTAACCGGGGCGGAGAACCCTTATTTCAACCGGATTTTGTTATCGAACTGCTCCGACAACTTCCGGACATACATACGGCTATCGAAACAAGCGGATACGCAAACACTCACATTTTCAATGAGGTTACTTCTTTAGCTGATCTTATTTTATTCGACATCAAACATACGGACCCGGAAATGCACCGGAAATATACAGGAGTGGATAATGCGATTATACTGGAAAATCTTGCTTTACTCTGTAATTCCGGACGAGATTTTATCATTCGGATACCTTTAATCCCGGGTGTTAATGATACCCGGGAAAACATGAGTGCCATTCTTGAAAAAATCAAAGATGCCAGGAACCTGATACGTGTCGAAATCCTTAGATATCACCGTACAGCAGGTGCCAAATACGCAATGATCGGAGAAACGTATCATCCTCCGTTCGATACCGGAAAGGCGCCACAAATCTATAATGTATTTGAAGAAAATAATATCAAAAATCTAATTGTATGAACGAAAGAATTAACTATCTAAAAACGTATATTTTAGATAAACGACACCATTCACAAAGGAGAACACCGTCAAGTATCGGGCTGGACAAATTGAACACAATTTATGCCCAACAAGGTTTATCTCCTGTAGAACGTGCTACAGCCTGTTTTGCTGCTTTGATGAACGCTGAACTCCCGGTTATACTTCCGGGTGAAAAGATCGTTTTTACCCGTACCCTTACGCAAGTACCGGATATATACACCCCTGAAGAATGGAACGAAATAAAAAACAAATATTACATCCACGAAAAAGGTACGGTATGTAATATCTCCCCCAATTACGCTTATACCATTCAACACGGACTGGAAGCGAGAAAACAGGAGATCCGAAAGCGTCAGGAAAATCCCTCCTTAAATGAAAAAGAGAGAGTATTCCTCAATAGCATGTACCAATGCATCATATCCCTACAGAAACTAATTGAGAAGTATGAACAATATGCATTCCTCAATAACGAGACAGAAATTGCGCACACTTTACATACCATAAAGACCGAAGGCGCTCAAAACTTCAGACAAGCTCTACAGCTTTTGAGAATTCTCCACTTCTCCATTTGGAAAGCAGGCAACTATCACAATACCCTCGGCCGCTTCGATCAATATATGTATCCTTTCTATCAGAGGGACCTGGAAAATGGAACACTCACCAAAGAAGAAGCATTCGATCTGCTTGAAGAATTTTTCCTTGTATGCAATAAGGACAGCGACCTGTATCCAGGTATGCAACAGGGTGACAATGGGCAGAGCCTGGTTTTGGGAGGACGCGATCCGGAGGGCAAATACTTATTCAACGACCTGTCCCGCATGTGCCTGCAGGCAAGTTACGAATTAAAACTAATTGATCCTAAAATCAACATTCGTGTAGACCCAAAGACCCCTGACGAAATATTCACTTTAGGTTCCCGTCTGACCAAAATAGGGCTGGGTTTCCCCCAATACAGCAATGATGATATCATCATTCCGGGACTTATACGGAAAGGCTATTCCAAAGAAGACGCATACAATTACGTAGTGGCTGCCTGCTGGGAATTTATCATCCCTAACCGAGCCATGGATATACCTAACATTGATGCCGTTTCTTTAATCGGATGTGTAGACCGGTGCCTTGAAAAACTAAATACCTGTTCGGACTATTCATCCTTTTATACATTGGTGGAGCAGGAAATACAAAAGGAGGTCAATGCGATCTGCGAGAAACACCGCAATCTCTACATCATCCCTTCTCCAATGATGTCTTTACTGATGGACGGCACCATCGAAAGAGCCAAAGATATTTCGGAAGGTTCCTACTACAACAACTACGGAATCCACGGAACAGGCATTGCAACCGCTACCGATACCCTTGCTGCCCTGAAAAAATACTATTTCGAAGAGCAAAGCCTGGATTATACAACCCTGCTTACTGCCATAAGAAGCAACTTCAAAGGCTACGAAGAGTTACAAAAAAAATTAAGAGAAGAAGCGCCCAAAATGGGACAGGATAATGACTATGCCGACTTGATAGCCAAAGATCTTCTCGACTCTTTTGATCGGTCATTGGCCGATAAACGAAATGAACGCGGAGGGGTTTACCGGGCAGGTACTGGCACCGCTATGTACTACATTTTCCATTCCAATCAATTACGTGCCACCCCCGACGGACGTAACGATGGCGAGATGATTCCTGCTAATTACTCCCCCAGCCTGTTTTTAAAACAAAAAGGTCCTATATCCGTCATAAAATCTTTTACCAAACAACATCTGGACCGTGTTGTCAACGGTGGTCCCCTCACCCTGGAGTTCGATCAATCCGTATTCAGCAATGACGAAACCATTGAAAAGCTGGGTATGCTCGTGAAAACCTACATCGTTTTAGGCGGTCATCAACTACAACTAAACACAGTCAGCCGGGAGACACTGCTACATGCCCGGAAACATCCCGAACAACACAAAAATTTGATTGTCAGAGTATGGGGATGGAGCGGATATTTTGTGGAATTAGACGAATGTTACCAAAATCACGTTATCAATCGGATCGAATTCGGTCTATAATACATCTGCATTATGAAAAATACAGCAAAGAATTTCATGTTTTACGTTGCCTTCGTGGCATCATTGGGAGGATTACTTTTTGGATTCGATACCGCAGTGATATCCGGAGCCGAGAAATCCATCCAGGTGGTATATGATCTATCCGACTTCAGCCATGGCTTCACCATTGCTATCGCTTTGATCGGTACAATCAGCGGAGCTTTCGTCTGTAGTAAACCGGTAGAAAAACACGGACGTCTGAAAGCACTGAAAATTATTGCTTTTCTCTACTTTGTTTCTGCAGTGGGCAGTGCTGCCATCATCGATTGGTATTCCTTTTTATTCTTCCGTTTTGCCGGAGGTTTAGCTGTCGGAGCCTCATCCGTAGTCGGTCCCATGTACATTGCCGAAATATCCCCCTCGCGTTGGCGCGGCCGTTTTGTCGCATTCTTCCAGTTTAATATTGTACTGGGTATTGTACTGGCTTACTTTTCCAACTATTGGATTCATGGCATTGCGCATGATTGGCAATGGATGTTAGGAGTTGAAGCCATTCCTGCCATCGCATTCGCTCTTCTATTATACACCGTACCTGAAAGTCCTCGTTGGCTGGTAAAGCAAGATCGGGAAGCCGAAGCCCGACACGTCATAAAGAAGGTCAGCAACGCAGATATTGAACAGGAAATTCATGAAATCAAAGAATCCCTGGTAACAATAGGAGCCAGTGGCGAAAAACTGTTTCAGCATAAATACCGGAAACCGATCCTCTATGCTTTCCTTATAGCTACTTTCAACCAGTTATCAGGTATCAATGCCATTCTCTATTATGCTCCGAGGATTTTTGAGATGTCAGGTGTATTTACCGACTCAGCCATGATGCAGTCTATTGTTATCGGACTGACCAACCTTACTTTCACTATGATCGGAATGATCCTGATAGATCAGGTAGGACGAAAAAAACTCCTCTATATCGGTTCCATCGGTATGACCCTCTCTTTGGCCTTAGTAGCCAAAGGTTTCTACCAAGACGCATTTTCAGGTTACTATATGCTTATCTGCCTGATGGGGTTTATCGCTTTCTTTGCCATTTCACTGGGTGCCGTCATTTGGGTATTAATCTCCGAAGTCTTCCCAAACAATGTGCGCTCCAAAGGGCAAGTATTAGGCAGCATGACACATTGGGTGTGGTCCGCCCTCCTTTCATGGATGTTTCCCGTTTTCATCCGTACAGGAGGTACCTTCATTTTCAGTTTCTTTGCCATTATGATGTTCCTAAGCTTCTTCTTTGCTCTCAGGCTACCCGAAACAAAGAACAAGTCTCTGGAGCAGATACAAAAGGAATTGACCAATTAACAACTTACGAATAATGAACTAAAAATATGAATCGTATGAAAACAAAACTGATCATTTTATTAATACTCACAACCATGATACACACAAACACCGTAAATGCCCAACATTCACAATTGAAAAGAGCCGATTTTCAACAAACAATTGACGGAAAGCAAACCGATCTCTACTTTCTGAGAAACAAAAACGGCATTGAAATTGCCATCACCAATTTCGGAGGACGAGTCGTTGAATTCTGGACTCCGGATAAAAAAGGGCATTTTGAAGACATCGTCCTCGGACACGATCATGTGGACAAATATCTCCATTATAAAGGTGAAAGATTTTTGGGAGCCACTATCGGACGGTATGGCAACCGGATCAACAAAGGAAAGTTTACCCTGAACGGACAAACTTACCAGTTACCCATCAATGATACTCCCAACAGTCTACATGGTGGCTTTAAAGGATTTGATATGGTAGTATGGGATGTTGAGCAGCCGGACAGCCAGACTTTACAACTCACGTATTTATCCAAAGATGGTGAAGAGGGGTATCCGGGAAATCTCCAAGTATCCATGAGTTACAAGCTTACGGATAAAAACGAATTTATTATCACTCACCAGGCTCAAACAGACAAAGAAACGGTCATCAACCTCACCCATCATTCCTTCTTCAACCTGCACGGTGCAGGCAATAAGGATATCAATGACCATATACTCATGATCAATGCGGATAAGTTTACTCCTGTCGATCAGACCCTAATCCCCACCGGTATTCTCCAGGATGTAGAAGGGACCCCGATGGATTTTCGTCGCCCCACACCTATCGGAAAGCGAGTAAATGATTCGTTCGAGCAACTGGAG
>ENA-OPLX01000545-OPLX01000545.1-human-gut-metagenome-genome-assembly--contig:-NODE-545-length-19328-cov-1.907176_pt1 | contig 19328 bp, 12 predicted proteins | sample MGYA00241447_ERZ501726 | MGnify/ENA primary metagenome ERZ501726 (study PRJEB25962, sample SAMEA2042617) | human gut metagenome | biome: human gut; feature: human-associated habitat; material: faeces...
TTCTGTCCTGACTGTACATTGGAGTAACGTTCATCCTGTACCGGATCAATATTAGCCAGCCAATCATCCAACGAAGCATCCGGCATGCCTGCACGCTGCCTGATCAGGTTAATTGTCTGGTTGACATCATCTTGTGTGAGTATACCCAGCTCGGCTTTTGCCTCTGCATACATCAACAAAACCTCGGCATAACGGATAATAGGCAAATCTGTATACGATTTTCCCCAGTCAATCTGATCGAATGTCAGCGGACGGAACTTAATCTGAGGATATCCTCCCAAGTTCAATTTCGTACGATGAGGTTCAGTGGTTCCCACATTCAAAACACCCGGTTTCATAAATGTTTGTTCCAGGCGGGGATCTCTGTTTTCAAAGACTTCAAGTACTGTCTTCGTTTTATAGCCTTCCACTTGATGAAAATACTCGGTATGTCCATCCTTAACAACTAAATAATCTTCCATCAGGCTACGGGAAAGACCGGTGTTGTAGTCAAACTGAGCCTGAGCATTGTGCAGACGTCCTAACGCCTTGTCGTAGTCAGCTACCAGAATCATTTCCGGATTTTGTGTAAGATCCGTACTGCAAAAAAGTGACTGATAGGCCGGTAAACCACTCTCTTTGGTTGTAGACAAACTGTAACTTTTTGTGTCCATAATCTTCTGGCATGCCTCTACCGCTATTTTCAAGAATCGGTCGCCGTCATTCAGCTTCAGTTCCGGATGATATTTACGGAACGTTCCTTCATGCAAAGCAATCCGTGCCTGTACAGCCAAAGCCGCATCACGATAAATACGAGTCGTGCTTTTAGTCGTTTTCATATGAGTTACGGCAAAGTCAAGATCTGCCATAATAGAGTCTACCACCAATGCTCGAGGGTCCTGCGGCTTATACAATAAATCAATGTCCGTCGTTTGCAGGTCATGGCTATACCAAGGTACATCCGAATAATCTTTCACCTTTGAATAATAGACCAGTGCACGAAACATACGTGCCAACCCAATATAATGATTAATCTCACCGCGATCTCCTTCTACACGACCTGTCCGAGCCAACATAAAATTGACTGTACGAATGTTGCTCCAGCTCCATTTACCTATATTATCCGCCCGATATTCGCCGCGCATCATTTTATAAATATCAGTATCTTCTGGGTAAAGCATATTGTCGGAAGGAGTATCCGAATAGCTTGCACCGATATAGCCGTACATGCCATTGGTATAAGTCTCCAAATCAGCAGGAGAAGAAAAAAAGACTTTCTCTGTAATACTCGTTTCCGGAAAACGATCCATAAACCCGTCATTACAACTTGTCATCAGTCCTGCGCCTGTGAAACAGCACGCAGTCAGTAATATATGTTTTATTTTTGAACACATAGTTTATCTAAATTAGAATGTAACATTTAAACCGAATGAATAAGAACGCTGAAGAGGATAGACAATGTTACCTAAGCTCTCCGGATCTACTTTGTAATGCTTGTATAAACCCGAAAATTCACACAAATTATCACCGGAGAAGAAAATGCGCAAGCGCTCAATTCCTATCTTATTCAACAATACCTTAGGAAGTGTATAACCTACTGTGAGGTTTTTCAGACGCATATAAGCTGCATTCTGTAAATATCTGGTCTGCACCACTCCACATTCTCTATCCGTATTTTCCGCCACATAAGCTTTCATACGGGGGAAGTACGCATCCGGATTTTCCTCCGTCCAATGGTCATACATATTACCTTTGGTGATATTGGTCCAAGGCTGTGCATAGATACCCCAGAAATAGAGGTCACCGGTACCCGGATAATAATCCTTCTTACCTACTCCCTGGGCAAACAAGCTGAGATCGAATCCATTCCACTGTGCATTGGCCGATAAACCAAATGTATAACGAGCACGGCTATTACCTATAATTTTATAATCGCCATGGTCTTCCAAAGTCCATGCTCCGTCAGTAATTTTACCATCCTTGTTTTCATCTTTAAACTTCAGGTCACCCGGTGCCAAAGGACGGGTACCCGGATAAGAAGTACACCATGACTGATCGGCATGATTCTTAATGTCTTCTTCGGAAGTAAAGAACCCTAAAGTTTCTACACCCCATATCTCACCAATCTCTTTTCCTACATAATAATCGCCCAGCAATCCCTTGGGATTTTCGTACTTTGTAATATAAGCACGGCTATCCGCCAGATTGAAGTTTACATCATAATAGAACGGTTTTCCGGCCAACTTGAACTGATCTTTCCAACCCACAGTCAATTCCCATCCTTCCGTCTTTAAATCGGCTGCATTCTGTTTGGGCACGTCGGTTCCCAAAACACTTGGAAGCGTAACTCCGGGTGTTAACATATCTTTTGTACGACGTACATATACCTCACCTGTTATGCTTAAACGGTTATCAAAGAAATTGGCATCCAAGGCAAGATTGGTAGTAGTTACCTTTTCCCAGGTTAAGTTACCGGCAACCAATCCGGGAGCTCCCACATATACCGGTTGCTGCTTATCCAGTATCTGACTGATTTTTCCTGATCCCATCGTGGCAAGATATGCATAAGCATCCACATCCTGGTTTCCTAAACTACCATAGGAACCTCTCAACTTCAGAAAACTGACCACTCCGGTCAAAGGCTCAAAGAACTTTTCACGTGAGATGACCCATCCTAAAGAAACAGAAGGATTAAATACAAAACGGTCATTCTTAGGGAAACGTGAAGTACCGTCATAGCGTCCGTTGAATTCAAAAATATATTTGTCGTTATAAATATATCCCAAACGCGCAAAAGCACCTCTCAGAGCCCAGGTCGTTATACTCTGGGACATATTCATATCACCTGTAGCCAGATTAATAGTAGGCAGTGAACTTGAAATCAATTCTTTACGATTTGCTTTTACGTAATCATATTTATACTCTTCCTGATTGAAACCCACAACAGCAGTGACAGCATGCTTCTTCGCAAATGTTTTTTGGAAGGTACCATATACATCAAATAGAATATGTTTCGTATCGGAGTTACTGCTTGAAGCATCGGATACGGTCGAAATCGGATTAAATGTCAAAACAGGTAATTCCGGTCCGTTACGGTAAGTCACAGGCAAATTATACCAATTACTTCTGGTTTTTGTATTTGAAAAGGCAAATGTTCCTTGTACAAAAAAGACATCTTTGATCACATCTATCTTAGTCGACAAGTTGATATTTGTATTTGTTTTCCAGTCGGTAGCACGACCACCTTCGGCCAATGCTCCCAATGTACCGACACTGGCATCTGTCCAAGTTCCATCAGGATTCTTAACCATATCCATCGGATTCTTACGATACATCTGTTTATAAGTGTTGGTCATGGCATTCGCATAATCATAATCGGAAGTCGTCAGGCTGACATTACTGTTCAAGCTCCACCAGTCTGTCAGTTTAAACTGTAATTTGGTACGCAGGTTATATCGGTTATAAATGTCATTACCATACTTAAACATACCGTTTTGCCGATTGTATCCTCCCGAAAAGTAATAGGAAATACGATCTGTTTTTCCGGAAATATCAATGTTGTGGATAGTTGAAAAACCTACATCGTTGTAAGCCTCGTCAACCCAGTTTGTCCGACCAAAGTAAGTATAAGATCCATCCGGATTCAAGAAATAAGGAGAAGTAGAAGGATCCTCAGAACATTTCTTCGCATAGGCCAGTTGCTCCTCGTTATAAAGATTATACCATGGATATGCCATCGTATTTCGAGTGGTTGCCACCAGATAAGGATCTGTTATAATTTCCGGCATGCGGGTATTGGTACGTAATACAAAATTGTTGTTATAATTGACGGTAAGTTTTTCATTGCTACCATCCTTGGTTGTCACCAGGATGACACCAAACGCAGCACGTGAACCATATATAGCAGATGACGCAGCATCCTTCAATACAGAAATATTTGCTATATCAACAGGATTCATACGATTCAGTTGATCACTGGTAGAGACCACACCGTCGATGACAACCAACGGAGAACCTCCATTCAATGAGGTGGTACCACGAATATTATAAGAAGGAGAATCATCTGCTTCACCATCACCGACCGATACATTGAGGTTGGCAACAGCACCTTGCAGCGCTTGTCCCATATTCAATACCGGACGGTCCTCGATCGCTTTGGTAGAAACAGTTGCTACCGAACCCGAAAGATTAACTTTCTTCTGAACAGCATAGCCAACTACCACGACTTCATCCAGCGCTTTACTGTTTTCTTCCAATGCAATGTCTATCACTGATTTATCACCTACTTTTACAGTCTGGGCGATATAGCCGACGTATGAAAACTTAAGTGACTTACCTGCCGGAACCTTCAACGAATATTTCCCATCGATATTAGTGATAACACCGGTAGTAGTTCCCAATACCGTTACATTTACACCTATCAACGTTTCGCCTCGTGTGTCTGTAACCGTACCGGTTATCTCTTTCGTTTTCGCAGTATTATCATTTGGGGTATTTTGTTTCTCCGCACCGGGAACCAAAATAATCTTTCTATTCTCCACTACACATTTGCAGTCCGGAAGAATTTTGGATAAAATCACATCAATACGTTCGTTATTGGCTTGTACCGTAACTTTACGGTTCATGTCAATTTCGGCATCATTGTAGAAGAAAGTGTATTCACTCTTCGATTCGATCGATTTAAGCACTTGCTTTAGGGGAACTTGTTTCACATGAAGATTGATGCGGGTTTGCTGAGCATAAACTCCCTGAAAAACAAATAGAAACAAAATAAAAGACATTAGTCTAACTAAACGAATGTTTCTTTCTGTTAAGAAAAAGCTTAAAAAGCTTCTCCATTTAAATTTATTCATATCTTTGTAAAAGATTTAAAGTAAATAATTGCGCCTCCTGCAAGAGACGTGATTAAAAAAACTCAGAGATAGGTAAGTGCTGCAACATTTACCTATTTTTTTGCTTGGATGTGTGTTTCTACATATTTTCAATTCATTTTAAGATTAATACTTGTGTTGCCTATCACTTTCTGGGAAGAATATGTAAGATACCATTCTCCCAGTAATATCTTATTGGAGCAACCAAAGTCATCGCTTTCAGAATTTCATCCAGATTCTCTCCATTCCTGACAGAGAACGACATAAATACTTTTTCAGCAAACTCTGACGGACATTCAATATCCACCCCATACCACTTATTTAAATTAATAATAATATCAGCCAACTTATCATTATCAAAAGTCAGTTCATTTTGAATCCAACTGATATAATCATCCGTATTCACCATTTGTACTTTCGTACGTTCACTCTTCTTATCATAATTAATCAACTGCCCGGGAGTCAATACTACCGAATGATTCATCTTACAACCGGCAATCTTCACACTACCTTCTACCAATACTGCTTCAACCCCGGACTTCCGTCGATAGTTGTCAACAATAAAACGAGTCCCCAATACCTCTACTTTCATCTCTCCGGCTTGCACACGGAAAGGAAGCTTCTCATTCCTCCGTACCTCAAAATAGGCTTCACCGGACAAACTGACTTCACGGGCTGATGAACTAAACGTTTCAGGATATTCCAATAAACTATTGGAATTAAGCCATCCAACCGTACTATCCGGCAAAACAAATCGTCCCTTACTTCCATTGGCAGTCAACAAACGATTCATGACATCCGGCTGTTTCGGGACCGAACTGCTACCCCAATAATAAAAGACAGACCCTACAGTAAATAACATCAAAAAGACCGCTGCCACACGCAAGAACGGAACGAAGTGTTTCCGGAAAACGAATCTGTTTTTACGTAAACCGGATTCTGTTGACTGTATCCGATTTTTAAATCGCTCTAGCGCTATCTCTGTTTCCAGATCGTCGGTAGCTATCGTGTTGCCTAAAAGCCATAAATCACGGACTTCGGAAAATTCATTCCGGTTCTTTTCTGATTGTTTCAGCCAGTTGAACAGAAAAACTTTCTCTTCACCGGTAGCCGTACCATCCAGAAAACGTATGATAACTTCATTTATGTCTTTAATTTCATTCTTCATTTTTAGCTCCTCTATTAGTAATACAAGTGAAATTTAAAAAACCCTCCTCCAAAACATACTTTTTTTAAGAATATTATTTCGAGCAGAGATAAAGCAAGAATAAAAGACTCATTAAATCCTTGTTTTTAAGATGAGTACGTAGTTCCAACAAAGCACGGGTCAAATACTTTTCTACGGTTTTTGGAGAAAGATCGAGCTGAACGGAGATTTCCTTTATTTTCAGACCATAGCTTCTACTTAATATAAATACCTTTTTTACCTGCGTAGGAAGTGTTTCGATAAAAGTTTCAATTTCACTCTGGAGTTCTTTCATGAACAACGAGTTTTCCTGATTATTCTCCAGAATTTGCAGTGCTTCGATTTGATCGGAAAATTGTTCTACGGATTCTTCTTCGGTATATTTCTTACTGGAAAGGATATTAAGCGATTTATTATAGACAGCCTTAAAAAGATAGGCTTTTACCGCGCCATCAAATTCAATATCTGTACGTTTATTCCATAAAGCAACAAAAACATCCTGCACTACGTCTTCTGCAATATCCCAATCATTCACAAAACGGAACGCATATACCCGCAACACCTTATAATATTGCCGAAATAATTGTTCTACCGATTCAAGATTCGAATACATTGTATTTTCCTTCATTTTAAAGTATTAGTTAATAAAAAGGCATTGACAAAGTAACAAATAATAATAATAATCTCAAAATTTTAAGAAACGGTTTTAGTAATTGCAATAAATAAGTTGTGACAGTTTTCAAACAAACCGTTTCTCTCATCTCTATAAAAGCAGGTATCTGCATAAGGGCTTAGATAGCCATAGCCATTGAAAGCACTGTCCGTACTCATACTTACCGATTGACATTATAAAAGCAATATTCCGAAATCCGTATTAAAAAATTGCAAAAAGCCATTTTATACTAACTATTCATTTTACCAAAAACGGCGAAACAGGAGCGAATCGGCAAACAAAATGTGAATATCGGGTCTGTTTATACCCTGAAATCCGAAAGCAGGAAACAGGAAGTTAACATCGTAAAGATAAAAAACAAACTTCTTACCAAGAGAAAGTTAACATCGTGAGAGCAGGAAGTTAACTTCCTGCTTCCACGATATCTGTCTTCCAGAAAGAAAAGCAAGGCCACGTCGTAGAAAACAGAATAAATGGCCCTCGAAAAAGAGTATTTTCTTCTAGAATCCAATCACAAACGAGTATCACACAAATAGCATTTTGAAATCTTTCTAATATTTCTGCCTTTCATTTTATTACCTTACAAAACCAAAAACTCTTCTTTATAATCAAGATATCACCCAATCACAAGACGCGTGAATTACACTATCGCAAAATCCACACATTTTTATTCAGCCCATCTCCTTCGGACCGTAAAAAAGAGTTTCTACACATTTTCAAAATACAAAATGACAGGATTGTAAGTGATCATGAAAAAACAAGTTGTGATACCTATTATGTGCGTTTTCTCTTACCATCCGGGATTCTGTACCAGTTTTTTTGACTTTTGTATCTCTGCCAACGGAATGGGATACAGATACATACGTTTTTCAAAAATACGAGTTTCAAAAGCAGTACGTTTCATGAAACCTTCAAGATCGGTAGCATTCATATCCATACCATGAACCGGACCACCTTGTTTATAACCCTCCTCTTCAGCACACATCCAACGGCGCACATCAAAATAGCGTTGTCCTTCGGCAAACAATTCGATACGACGCTCGTGACGGATCGCTTTTTCCTGCAACTCCCGGTTACCGATAATTTCCGGCTTAATATCTTTCAGCAAAGGAATACCGGCTCTATAACGAACACTGTCCACATACTGAATGATGCGTGCATCACCCGGATTTACATGATTCAAAGCTTCTGCATATAACAAATAGAAATCGGCCAAACGGAACAACATACCTGCGCGATATTTGGATTTCGGATTGTTTCCCTGATTCAACAAGTCACGGTTCATACCTTTATAAAGTAAGTATCCCGAATAACTCATATCTGCTTTAGAATTATCGTCAGGCATTCCTTTATAAAAATAAATTTTCTTATCTGTTTTTTGCCATACTTTGCCGGAATAAGTTATATCCTGGTAAAAACGAGGTTCACGGTTCTTATACATATTCGGTATACCGTCTTCACCAATGCCCTCTTCTTTATACAAACCCGATTCTTCAATGCTCTTGCCATCACTCATCAAAAAGTCATCGATGGCTTCCTGGAGGACTCCGACACAACTGAATCCGCTAAAAATTGCACGCGGTGTACATCTACGCTCACGACCCTCACCATTTACGCCTCCCCAGGCGTTCTTACTACTTTGCCAAACAGCTTCGGAATTGTTAACGCTTACCTGAAACAACTGATAAAGTGACTCAGCCGGATCGATTTCACCATTTTTCATTACTTGGTATAAAGAGTAGCGTCCCTTTGAATAATCGATAAAACGTTGTAAAGCATCCAATGCAGTCTTCCATTTCGTGTCATCTTTTGCCGGGAAAAGTTGCTTGCCTTGATTATCCTTCAAAGCAATAGCTTCGGGATAACCACCATTGAACAACGGACTTGCCGCATATACATGCAATTTAGCCAAGATAGCCAATGCCGCCCCTTTGGTTGGCGCTGCCGCACGCTCATTATTGATGGTGCCATCCGGATTCAGTTCTTTCTCCGGAAGTAGGTCATAGCATTCATTAAGTTCTTTATCGATAAAAGCGACTACTTCATCTACCGAATTTCTGTAATAGTCCAAATCAGCGGCCGAGGGATCAGCAATTTCGGTCATAATAGGAATTGGACCATATAACTCAAACAACAGGTAATGATAATAGGCACGTAAGAAACGTGCTTCATTTTTCAAAAGAGCCAGTTCTTTTTCATCAATAAAGTCAGCCACATCGCCATTCTGCGGAATAACGTGGGCATAGGCAATGAACTCATTCGCCTGTCGTATCTGCTTATAAAGACTCCAGCGTGACAAAGTTGCCGATCCGGCATGATAACCGATTGTCGGAATCGTCTTCACATTGTTCTGTGCAGATTTCAATTCATCAGAAACAGCCGGCCAGGGATTGTCCAAACCGGTCAGATCGGCATAAGCACTCGTTATAATGATGTTTGACACATCGGGAATACCCGTATAGATGTAGCGATGAAACCGACGTGCATAACTTGTGTTATTAAAAACTTCTTCCATAGTCATCTCCGCAGCCAGATCATCAGAAACATTCAGATAATCTTCACAACCGGAAAAGAGAGTCGCACTAAATCCAAGTGCCAGTATATAGGTGGATAAATTCTTAAATACTTTCATATAAATACTATTATTAATTTAGTTAGAATGTAAAGTCAAGACCAAAAGTAAATGTACGGTTCAAAGGATAAGGGAATCCTCCATTGCTGTTTCCTTGTTCGGGATCCCACATTTTAATATGATCCCATACACACAGATTGTTTCCTTGCACATAGAAACGTAATGCCTCTATATTCAACTTTTTCAGCAACTTTTTATCAAAATTATAACCTAATTCGATGTTCTTCAGTCTCAGGAAACTTGCGTCACGCAACCACCACGTACTGGCTACCGTATTATTCTGGAAGTTGTTACTATGCATACGGGGAAACATTACATTCTGACTCGGATTCTGTTCTGTCCAGCGATCGGCTACCACCGAACGCACAGCAGATTCTTCAACTCCCCACTGGAAAGGGAAAAAAGTTGCGTCAGCTCCGGTTCCCAATACTGTCGAAGTGTTACCGGCTCCCTGAAAAAAGATACCTGCATAAAAACCTTTCCATTCAGCATTAAATCCAAAACCATAGACCACTTCGGGAACAGTAGGATTTCCTACATCTTCCTTCTGGTCATTACTGTCAATCTTACCATCACCGTTCAGGTCTTTGTATTTGATATCACCCGGACGCACACCGCTTGAAAGGCCGGAAACGACTCCGGGTTTTAATTCATAAGTACGGTTGAGCCCCTCACCATTGATGATAAAGTCATCATATGTATACAGCCCCTCGGCAATATATAGTTTATTTGAGTTGAGTCGGGTGCCTCTTTTCTCCAACCAAGGATATACCTGTGGCACTTGATCGTATTCGATAATTTCATTACGGGCAAACGTAAAGTTTCCACGTGCACTCAGATTGACCTGCCCTATTTTCTGGTTAAGGGTCAGACTGGCATCCACTCCATGATTCTTCACAATACCGAAATTCTGCCAAGGCATCTGCTGGAAGCCGGTTACATTGGACACTGTATTACGCTGCAACAAAATGCTTTTACGCTTATTATTGAAATAGTCAACTTGCAAATCAATACGGTTGTCGAATAACCCGAGATCAATACCGTAATTCTTCTTTTCCTCAATTTCCCATGAAAGGTAAGGAGCTTCAAACCGGGCTTCGGTTATTCCATTACCAATACCTCCCATACCTCCCGTATCGCTGAAACCGAGATCATATCCTCCATTATCCTGTTTCATCGTACCACGATACAAAAAACGGTCGCCACCGGTATCATCATTTCCCGTCCGGCCGATAGAAAATCTAAATTTCAACTTATTGACCACCTTCTTCAATACCTCCGGATAAAAGGGTTCGTTACTGACATACCATGCCAATCCCATTGCCGGGAAAAAGCCGAAACGATATCCTTTGGCAAAGGTTTCGGAACCTGTATAACCGAAGTTTCCTTCTATAAAATAACGCCCGTCATAGCCATATGTAGCACGTCCTACGAATCCTTGCTTACGGAATGGAAGGGGAACATTATGCTGTTGCGTTTCTTTTTGCATATATAGTAACATTGCTCCCACATCATGCTTTCCAAATGTACGCTTATAGTTGATAGATGCATCGATATAAATTTTCTTGGTAGCAGATGTCGCACTGTTTTTGGGATCTTGAATATCCGGATTACCCGATACTACTGTGGAAAAAATCAGCTGCCCTAATTCATCACGGCCTGTGGCATGATATCGTGTCGGATTATACTCGCGACGAATAATCATCTCACTATCGTAGTCATAACTTACATTTAAGTTTGCAGACAAGCCTTTAGTAATAAAATCAAGTTTCTGGTTGACATTTACTTTCGATTGTATACCTGTCCTATATTCTTTGGCATACCCGGAATTCATTAATAAGTTATAAGGGTTACGCATGTTCGCATCTCTTTCCTGGGCATACGTGGCTACGGTACCATCACTGTACACTGCGGGGAAAGCATAAGGAGGCGTGATTAACATAGAACGGAAAATGGTGGAAGTACCCGTTCCCGGATAATTATTAATAAGGTATTGCATAGCGAGATCTACCCCTACAGTAGTGGTGGAAGATACAGCCATATCGATATTCGAACGCAAGTTAAAACGGTCTATACCAATATTGGTATCATAAATCCCATTCGGCCTGTTCTTGAATAATCCGCTTTCGTTATAATAGGCTCCCGACACAAAATACTTGGCTTTCTCAGTACCGCCGCGTACATTGAGTGTATAGCGATGACTAAAGGTGTTCTTCCGGAGAAGTTCGTCAATCCAATTGGTATTGGGATACAAATCCGGATCGTCGTTGTTACGGTAATGAGCTATCAGTTCATCTGAAAACTGCGGTCCTTCACCATCATTACGCAATGCCTCATTATATAAACTAAGATAATCGGCAGAACCTACAAACTCAGGAAGGCGCGTAGGTGATGAAATGGTGTGTTCGGTCTTAAAAGATATTTTAGCTTTTTCAACACGGCCACGTTTAGTAGTCACCAATACTACACCGTTAGCTCCTTCTGCGCCGTAAATAGCAGTAGCAGCTGCATCTTTCAGAACAGAAAATGTTTCTATTTCATCCGGTTCAATATCGCTCATATTTCTCGGCACTCCATCGACAAGTACGAGCGGAGAAGTTCCCCCGGCAAAAGTACTGACTCCACGAATCCAGAATTCAGCATTGTCATAACCGGGTTCTCCAGAACGTTGTACGGCGATCAGACCTGCTACCTGACCGGCAAGACTATTATTAAGGCTGCGGGAAGGAACAACAATATCTTTGAGCTTGATAGAACTCATGGAGACCACCACACTTTCCTTCTTCTGCTTACCGTAACCAACTATCACTACTTCATCGAGTGCTTTTGAGTCCTCATGCAAAACAACGTTGATATTACGACGCCCCTTTACTTTGATTTCTTCGGTATTATATCCCAAATATGAAACCAATAAAATGACATCGTCCGAGGGAAGCATCACTTCATAACGTCCTTCCATATTGGTAATGGCACCTATGGTAGGATTCCCTTTTACGACAACGTTAGCACCGATGATAGACTCACCTTTTGCATCAGTAACAACCCCGGTTACTTTAATTTTGTTTTTTTGCTGTGAAACCGAAGGTGTCGCAGAAGTCTCTTTTTTATAAATGATTATTTGACGGTCTTTAATGGTGAAACCATTATCGGTATGTGCCAGTAACTGCTCCAGTATTTTATCAACAGACTGGTTAACCACATTTACACTAACCTTCCGGTTTAAGTCAATAACACCGTCTCTATAAAAGATTATAAACTCACTATTCTTCTCTATTTCTTTAAAAACCTGTAATACGGTTTTCTCGGCAGATTGCATAGTAAAGACTTTGGTTTGAGAGTAAACACTTGAAGCATAAGCCATTTCGAATGCAAAAGTGAATAACAAAAACAAAAAAATACTTTTTATTGATAATAAAGCTCTTACTTTAGTCCTATCGGGACTAAAAATTCCATGATTATTCATACATTTGTACGATTTGATTAACAAATTTGTTTTTACGTAGTTTAATCTAATCAGGGGTTGGATGATATGAGGGTATTATCCAACCCTTTCTTTTAAAATTTAAGGTCCTTGTTTCATAGTATTAAAAATCACTTGGTTAATAAAAAATAATTATCTCTGGTCTCTATTTGTGCAGGTATAGTTTTACTTAATACTTCCAGAACATCCCGTAAATCGTCTCGTAAATCGAGCTTACCACTACAAGTCAATCCTATCAATCCGGAATCAGGTATGACACGCTTTCCATAATATCGAGATAGCTTTTCGGTTATGATTTCAATCTTCTCATGGTTGAAACAATAATAACCATCCACCCAACTTATATATTCAGACACATCTACTGTATTTACCCGTAGCCCGTTGTCTTGTCCGTCATAAGTCAACATATCATTGGGCTTCAGAACTTTTTTAGGATATTTATATGTATCCACTTCTACTTTACCTGATACTAGAACCACCGATTGATTTTTTGTAAAATCGTAAGCACTCACATTAAATTCCGTACCCAACACTTCTACTTCCATGCGATTGGTTTTCACAACGAAAGGATGCTTTTTATCAGGAGATACTTGAAGATAGACTTCTCCATTCACATAAATTTCCCGCTTATGTCCCGAAAACTCTGACGGGTATACTATACGGGTATTGGCATTTACGGCTACTCGGGTACCATCGGAGAAAGTTATGAAAGAACGTTTCCCCGAAGGAACAATTAATTGATTGTAACCGGTTTCATTTTCTTCGTCCAATTGGGTCTTTCCGGAACTAATAGCTATCTTACCACCTTCCTTGTAGTGCAACCTGCTTTCTTTCCCATCCATAACCAACTTACGTCCTTCCGATAAAATCAGCTGTATGTCATTACTGCTATCCGGCTCGGAAATACCGGTCAAACTGTAACAAGAACTTTCTTCATAAAATGAAATAAGTGAAAAAATAAAGTAACTGCTCAATGCCAACACTGATATGCAAGCAGCAATCCCGGCCACATGTAAGAAAAGCAACTGTTTTTTTCTTTTCACTCTTTTTTCCATCGCTACCTGCCGGCTAATTCGCTCCCAAAGTGTCCCCACTTCATCGTCTGTCATCCGTTTTTGAGGGCTTTCCGCCACAGCCATTAAAAAGCTTCGGGCCATACGTAATTCTCCGGCAAAAGTTTCATTTTCCTTTTCCAGTTGTGACCAGAACTTTTCACTTTGCTCCGTAGGGTGTTGCATCGAATCCAGGAAAGTCCCGTCATTCAACAAATCGGCAGCAGTATAATGTATATAGTGATTTTTCTCCATTTTCTTCTTTTCATAAAAAGACAAACAGAGTTTCGAAATCTACTCAGTGTAAATGGATTTTTTTTATTACTTTTTTATTATCTACTGATAAACAGAATATTAAAATAGAAAAAAGAATGGTAATATACCATACATTTCACGTAATCTGGAGAGAGAACGCTGAAGTAAATTATAGGCTGACTGATAATTAAGCCCCATCAATTCACAAATGGCACTGTAATCTAATCCTTCAAAAAAACGATAGTAAATAATCTCTCGCTGTCTGGGAGAGAGTGTATTTAGCAAATGAGCAACAGTATGCTTCTGAGAGGTTTCATCTTCTGTCTCAATCAGTTTTTCTTCAACCGACAAATCGAATTCATAATTGATATTGGAGATATAAGTGTCATGCAAATTCCCTTTATTGAAAACATTAAAAATAGAATTTCTTAATGAAGACATTAAGTAGATTTTAACATTATCCGGAGGAGAAGAGTACCTATCCTTCTGCCTATAAACATTCACAAAAACATCTTGAACACAATCTTTCACCATCTCTGTATCCGTCGTAAAACGGCATCCGTACTGATAGAGTTGCTGAACATACCGGGAATATAGCCATGCATAGGCATCGTCATCTCCTTTCAGAAACGACTGCCATTTTATCTTACTACTTTCAATAAGTTCATCATTATACATATTGCACGGCTTCTAACAATATCAGTTGCGCAAAATAAATAAAAAATCATCAAATGTAGTTAATGCAGCTCTCTTTTTAATTATAAAGTTCCTTTATAGTTGCTAATTTCCTCTATCGGAATAATTAGAGAGCGGACTATGTTTGATGCCAATTACAATAAGATTCATCTTCCACGGATAAAGGAAAACTCGAGAGAACAACTCTTTCCTGAATTTTATTGTTATATTTGCATATACTAAATTTTAAAGCCTTATTCAATATGTTCAATTCATTTGGCAATATTTTCAGACTAACCAGCTTTGGCGAATCCCATGGTAAAGGAATCGGAGGAGTGATCGATGGATTTCCAGCAGGTATCGTCATCGATGAGGAGTTTGTTCAGCAAGAACTAAACCGCCGTCGTCCGGGACAATCGGTAATTACTACCTCCCGAAAAGAAGCTGATAAAGTAGAATTCCTTTCAGGCGTTTTCGAAGGAAAGTCTACCGGATGCCCTATCGGGTTTATCGTATGGAACGAAAACCAACATTCTAATGACTACAATAACCTGGAGAAAGTATACCGTCCGTCACACGCCGACTACACATACACCGTAAAGTATGGAATCCGCGATCACCGTGGCGGTGGTCGTTCTTCGGCACGTGAAACCATTTCAAGGGTAGTAGGCGGTGCATTGGCCAAATTAGCATTACGCCAATTGGGTATTCACATCACGGCATATACTTCACAGGTAGGTCCTATAAAACTGGAAGGCAATTACACGGATTACGATCTGGACTTGATCGAAACCAACCCGGTGCGCTGTCCCGATCCGGAGAAAGCAAAAGAAATGCAAGACCTGATTTACAAAATCAAAGGAGAAGGAGATACCATTGGCGGTGTCCTGACTTGTGTCATCAAAGGTTGTCCTATCGGACTTGGGCAACCCGTATACGGCAAGCTCCATGCTGCATTGGGCAATGCTATGCTAAGCATCAATGCCGCAAAGGCTTTTGAATATGGAGACGGATTCAAGGGGCTCAAACAAAAGGGATCGGAACAAAATGACGTATTCTACAACAATAATGGCCGGATTGAAACACGTACCAACCACTCCGGAGGTATACAGGGAGGCATCAGCAACGGACAGGACATCTTTTTCAGGGTAGCGTTTAAACCGGTGGCTACTGTTTTGATGGAGCAGGAAACTGTAAACATAGACGGTATTGATACAACACTAAAGGCCCGGGGACGCCATGACCCGTGTGTATTGCCACGTGCAGTGCCTATTGTGGAAGCTATGGCAGCAATGACCATACTCGACTATTATTTATTAGATAGAATGACACAACTTTAACAACTATTGAACGTGAACGAAATTCAGAAATACATTGCAGAGAATGAATCGACGATGATGGAAGACTTGTTCAGCCTCATCCGTATTCCCAGTATCAGTGCATTGCCGGAACACCATGATGATATGCTGGCATGCGCACAACGCTGGACACAATTGCTACTCAAGGCCGGAGCAGACGAAGCCATCGTTATGCCTTCGAAAGGTAATCCGATTGTATTTGGGCAAAAGATAGTGGATCCGAATGCTAAAACAGTGTTGATATACGCTCATTATGACGTGATGCCTGCCGAGCCCCTCGATCTGTGGAAGAGCCAACCGTTCGAACCGGAAATACGTGACGGACATATTTGGGCGCGCGGAGCGGACGATGATAAGGGACAAGCATTTATCCAGGTGAAAGCATTTGAATATCTCGTAAAATACAACCTGTTGGAGAATAACGTAAAGTTTATCTTTGAGGGAGAAGAAGAGATTGGTTCACCAAGCCTGGAAGCTTTCTGTGAAGAGCATAAAGAATTACTAAAAGCCGATGTTATCTTGGTATCAGATACCAGTATGTTGGGGGCCGACCTTCCTTCACTAACCACCGGACTGCGTGGTCTGGCTTACTGGGAAATCGAAATAACAGGTCCTAACCGTGACCTCCATTCGGGACACTTTGGTGGAGCGGTAGCCAATCCGATCAACGTACTTTGTGGTATGTTAAGTAAGGTAATTGATACCGACGGACGTATCACAATACCCGGATTCTATGATGCTGTAGAAGAAGTTCCACAAGCAGAACGAGAAATGATTGCCCACATCCCTTTTAATGAAGAAAAATATAAGGAAGCCATCGGAGTAAAAGAACTTTTCGGTGAGAAAGGATACAGCACTCTCGAAAGAAACAGTTGCAGGCCTTCATTCGACATTTGTGGTATTTGGGGAGGTTACACCGGGGAAGGTTCTAAAACTGTACTCCCTTCCAAAGCCTATGCCAAAGTATCATGCCGCCTGGTTCCCCATCAAGATCATCATGTGATCTCAAAACTTTTTGCTGACTACATCCGGCAGATCGCTCCTGCTACGGTAGAAGTAAAAGTGACTGCCATGCATGGAGGCCAGGGATATGTATGTCCCATATCACTGCCTGCTTATCAGGCAGCCGAAAAAGGATTCGAAATAGCTTTCGGGAAAAAGCCATTGGCAGTACGCCGAGGAGGAAGTATACCTATTATATCAACTTTCGAACAGGTGTTAGGTATAAAAACTGTATTAATGGGATTTGGCCTAGAATCGGATGCTATCCATTCTCCTAACGAAAACTTCTCTTTGGATATATTCAGAAAAGGAATTGAAGCTGTAGTAGAATTCCATCTGATATATGGAAAGAAATAATATATCCACTGCGGATAACACAGATTAATACAGAATTCAACTAAAAAATTCTGTATTAATCTGTATCTGCCTCGGTAGACATTTTTATTTGGGTAATTCAAACATAAATGTAAACGATCTACTGTCTTTGAAATCTTTCACTACATCTCCTGCATAAACCTCTCCGTGAGTCAAAGACAATTTCTTAATACTTGCATTCGGACTAAAATCGACTTTATGTAAATCTATCCAGAAAAGGTTAGGAGTTAAAGTAGACTCAAAATAGTATACCCGATTTTTTTGATCGGAAACCGAACGCCAACGAGTGGAAGAAATGTAAGGCTTATCCGGAGTCGTAATTCCAAAAGGAACAGAAACATTACGCATGACGCTCAACACACTCGGTACGGCAATTTTTGCATCCGAAGTCTGCGGAATAGCATGAATATAGAAAGAAGCGCGTACAAAACGATCACTTGAACGATTAGTGCCCGGCAGCATATTTAAACCACCTACTTCCTTCCAATAATCATTCACAGCCAACTGTAGATCATAACGGGGTGAATTAGTCATCACCTGATACTCCTTACCTTCATGAATAATCAGATTTCCATCGATATATTCCAAAACAGCGGAATTACCCGTTTCATCAGTGATAGCCATGTGCAATGTAGATGCCGAACCATTAGGCATATCCGGAGCATCAATACGGAAAGTCTGTTTCTTCAACTCTGCTACAGCCTCACTTACCGTAGCAAAATTATCCAGCACATACTGTGTCCAAATGCTGATACCCATAACAGGACGAGTATCATTAGGACGGACATAAATAGATTCCGGCAAGAATAACAAGCTGGCAACCAGTCCTTTTTCGTTCATGCCATCACAAGTACCGATATCATATCCGGTTGCTACAATGCTACCGTACTTCGAAATCCACTCTACCGTATTTCCTTTATTATATCCGGCCCGTTTGATACCGCGAGGGAAAAGATACAGGTTAGACTGAATATCCTCTTTCCAATCCATTGTACGCCCGGTGATTACCATATTGTCCGGACCAATATATACTGCACGCGTACATGCTTTTACCGGTTGTCCACTCCAGATAAAATTTACAGCTATGACAATCAATGTTGCCATCATTATTTTTCTTCTCATACTCTTTATATTAAAATGGTTTTGTTATCTGCATTTAGATAACAAAACCATAGAGTATTAGTTTTATTCAAAGGCGGGTACTTCCGAAATACTTCCGTATCTATGATATTCAAAGGCAATACTTTGCTCCTTAATATAATTATCAGCTCTACCCTTCCGTTTTTCACCGGAGGCAGAGAAGTAAGAAGGATACATCCTTCATCGGTATCACTTCCGAGCAGACGTACTTCACTTTTTACATCACCGATTCTCATGGGTTCAAAGTTGCATACACAGACTACCTGCTTTCCAACCAGTTCTTCAGGCTCATAATAAGCGTGAATACCGCTTAAAATGGTGCGTTTCCGGTCTGTTCCGTCATTCAGTGTGAATTTCAGGAGCTTCTTGGACTTCGGCACTGCCTCACAGGCTTCGATCTTAACCACTCTGAAATCAGACTTGCTGAATGTCTCAAAGTCTACATCATCTGCAAACAAAGGCTCGATTTTCACCTTGGAAAGATCAATCTGTACGCTTGGCGCGGACACGGTTGCAGCCTCTGCAGAACCATTTACCGCTGCTTTTTCGGCTTTGTTTTCAGCCCGCTTTGGTTCCAGGGTCTTCATTGTCGGGAGCTTTTTCGCTCCTGCTGTAAAGAGCTGTAAGATGATTTACATTTCTTTAAATC
>ENA-OPLX01000554-OPLX01000554.1-human-gut-metagenome-genome-assembly--contig:-NODE-554-length-19087-cov-5.962747_pt1 | contig 19087 bp, 29 predicted proteins | sample MGYA00241447_ERZ501726 | MGnify/ENA primary metagenome ERZ501726 (study PRJEB25962, sample SAMEA2042617) | human gut metagenome | biome: human gut; feature: human-associated habitat; material: faeces...
TGCCGTTTTATTTCACCGTGCCCGTCCCTCTACCAGCTGGGGTACTGCCGCCCGTTTCCGGGCGCTTGTCCCGGTCTTTTACGCTTCTACTGTTTCACTGCCTGCGAAAAATACTTCTCTGCTTCCCCAGTCGTGAACTTTCGCCCGCTTTTCTTCTCTGCGGTTTTCGTTGTATCTTCCGGCGTGGTGTATTGCTGCGTATGTGACAGTTTTTGCAGTTCTTTTTGTGATTTCAAATACAACTGCGCTTTCTCCATATCTCTTGCCAACTTCAAATGTTCTCATGTTTTATACCTCCGTTTGCTTTACTTCTTTAACTGTCTTTATTATATACTTACGGAAGTATAAAGTCTATTGACATTCTGCACAATCTTACGGAAGTATATTTGTATATTTTGTATACTTCCGTAAGTATTTGTTATTATCTGCCACGGCGTTTCAGTTCGTCTGCAAATTCTCTGACCGGAACTTTCACGGTCAACGGTTCGTACTTCCCGCAGCCGTCCAGTTCATACAAGAACTGTGTTTCGCCTTTTTTCAGATAGTGAAGCGTTGCAATGTCTGTGACCTTATGCAGTGCAACTGCTGCCGTTGTAATCACCGTGCAGCCCTGTGGCAGATAAAGTGCTTCTTTTGTTTCTCCGTCCTTTGCTGTCTTGATTGCTACTGTGTCCCCAATTTCTAACGGACACACCGCCTTGAAAAATTCTGCTTTCATTCCTCTTTGTCCTCCTGTTCGTGCTTCTCTCTGTTCTGTCTTCTTACCTCCCAGCCAACTTCTCTGACTACTACAAAGACCAGATATAAAATGCCCAGCCCTACGCATACCGCAAAGAATGTTACCAGTGCTTTTACAACATCAATCAGAAATGCAATCATTGTTCTTTCCCTCCCTCATTTTCTGTTTCGCCCAGCCAATAGCCCGGCTGCTTGCGTTTATCTGGTGTAGCTGGCGTATTCTGATATTGTTTGTCTTTTCTTCTTCCTCTGCCTGCTGCCGTTCCAACTGTCTGCGGTAAAGCAATTCTTTTCCGCTGTAATACTTCCGCTTCTTTTTCGCCATCTTCATTCCTCCGTAGCTAACACGTTCAAGATTTTTTCAACTGCCTTGTCCCAGAAGATATTTGCAAATTCTTCTACATTGCAAACCTCGTCACCGTCCCAGTCAACAACCATTGCGTCGTCACACTGGCACAACTCGCAGCCACTTTCTTTCAGTGCTTCATTTGCAATCTCTGTTACCACTTCTTGTGTTGCTGCGTAATCGCAACCACGGTTCAAAATGTCTTCCAGATTTTCCATTGTCTTTTTAGATATTTTCGCCATCTTTATTCCTCCTAAAAGTATTTGCGCTTGTATCTGCTGCCCTTGCTTGCCTGTTTGCGTCGCTGGCGCTGTTTTCTTCTCTTCTGGTACTGGGCGTCTTCTGCTGCTGCCACCTGCCTTTTGACTGCTTCGTGGTCTATGTTGTCCACCTCTTCTTGCAGGACTTCCAGCACTTCAACTTCACTGTCCTTGAAAGTGAATGTCATACCGGGGTCATACTCTCCACTTGCCCAGTCTTTCTGGAACTTCTCAAAATTATCTCTGTATCTATACGGTGCCTGTGGGTGGTACTGTTCGGCTTCATATATGCCCAGCATAACTTCTTTGTCGTCCTTGTCGTCCCAGTTGTAAAGGTGCCAGCTTTCGTGGTTGTCCCAGTTCCACTTTGACAAATACAGCACTATTCCGTCAAAGTAGTTACCCTCACGCACCATGCCTTTCATTTGCTTGCAGGTGAAGCCCTGCCCCTTTAATTCCTCTTTGATTTTCTCATAGTCCCTGCCGCCAGTATGTAACTTTGCTTTTACGATTAACGGCAAATACTGTTGCTGTTTATCTTCTTTTCTTGCCATTGCTTGTCCTTTCCAGTCTGTCTGCAATCCTCAATATGCTTTCCATTGACTTTCTAATGTTTGTGTCTGTGCCCTCTGTGATTTTCAGCACGTCTGCTATGTCCCGCAGTTCTTGTGCCATTTCTTCTGTTTCCCCGGTCACAATGTCGTATTTATTGCGGCAGGCGGTGCAGACCTGCGAACCCTCCGGGATAACTTCACCGCATATCAAGCAGCGGTCAACGTCGTTCATTCTTCCCAGCTTTCGTATTTCTTCACACGTCTTGTCAAGTTCTGCACCTGCTCAACAAGGTTCGCAACCTCATGTGGTGACAATCCGGTTTGTTCATAGTCATACAGTTTCTTTGCGGCTTGATTGACTGTGACGTGTGGTTTTAATATGGCTTTCTGCCCGTTCTGGCTGTATTCCGTCAGCGTCGTTCTCTTCTTCCGCTTCTGTGGCTTCTGGGGCTGTCTGAACGCCCCTGCACGCTTCATGGTGCTGTAATATGGCACTGTCTGTTTCAATGTGTGGTCCATTGCTCCCATTTACTCTTCCACCTTTCTTCCTGTCTGCTCTATAACTCCCAGATAACCCGCTATTGTGTCCATTGCTTCTTCTGCCGTCCAGCAAACCGCTGTTTCATAGCCCTGCTGCCGCAGCTGTTCCAGCCACCAGTCCTGCTTGTCTGTTGTTTTGTTCTTTCCCCACTTCATTTCAACATAAAGCCCGTGTTTTCCGTTTCTGGCTACTGGCAAGCACAAATCCGGCACGCCTGCTTTTACTCCCTGCCGTTTAAGGTTCGCCGCTTCAAGCTGGTTCCTGCTGCCGCCGTTTGGGATATGGTGCAGCAAGTCCAGTTCTGGGAAGTCCTTTGCGTAGAACGTCGCCCAGTTTATAACTCTTTCCTGCTCTGTGGCTTCACTGCGCTTTCTGTAATATGCTCTACTCATTGTCTTGTCCTCCTGTGGTTTCTTCCCGGCTGTCCACCAGATATATTTTGCCGTCCTGCTCATACAGCATGACTTTTCCTTTCAACGCCGCCAGTGTCATTTCTGCTTTCATTCCGTCTGATACGCCGTATTTGTTGCCAATCAGAATGTATTTGCAGTTTTCAAGTATCTTCATTCCCGCTGCCATGCCCCGGCTTCTTTCTTCCGGGTTCTGGTCGTCTGTAACTTCCGTCAAGTATAAATGCACCGTGACCGGGACAAAGCCATTGTTTATGGCTGCCCTTGTCAACTTCCGTGCATATTCCTTGTTGCGCTTTGTGTCGCCCCGGTATGGGCTGCACACATACAGTAAATCACTCACCCGCCGTCACCTCCGTTCTTCACTTCTTCAAAGTAAAACTTTACGTTCTCGCATTTTTCTTTTACAATTCCGTACTTTTTCGCCAGTCTGTATATAAAAATCTTGTCCAACCGTTCCGGTAATGTTTCCAACTGTTTTCTGAAACTCTCAACGCTCATGGTTGACTTATAAAAATTACACATTCTGCAAGCTGGCATATAATTTTCAATGCTGTTTATCTCCTGCGCCTGTCCTGCGTTCAATTCCTCTTCATGCAGGTATACTGCTTCTATGTGGTCCACCTGCATTTCCTTGTATGTGATTTTGCAACCGCAATACCCGCAGTGACCGTTCAAGCTGTCATACACCTGCTGCCGTACAGCCTTTGGAATTGTTTTTCTTTTGGCTGCTGCCATACCCGCACCTCTCAATCATCAAATTTCAATTCTTCTGCTGCTTCCGGCGGTTCTTCTTTTCTCTTCCATTCGTCAAGGTCAAGCAACTGCCCGCATTTACTGCAATAGTTGAAGTCATTTGACACATGGAAGTAATAACCGTCTTCCCGGTCTTTCTTCATGTCCTTGTCGTATGCTGAAAACAAATGCTTTCCGCATACCGGGCAATAATAGCTGTTAAGATACCCCAGTTGTCCCGGCAATGTTGGGTATTCGCTTTTCTGGTGCTTTGGTTTTCTTGCTTTCCTTGCTGCCATGCTTTATCCCTCCGTTGCCGCCTTTATCAATCTTTGCTGTATTGCTTCAAAATCAAGCCGCAAGTCCCGCATATTCCAGTACGTGCCGCAGCCCGTGCATCGTTCGTCCGTGTATGTGTACGGGCAGGCGGTGCAAATGTCCGTTTCTTCCTGCAACGTCTTTGCGACTGCTGCCAGTTGAAAAGCTATGCCCCAGAATTTCTTCAAGTCAATTTCTGAAATGTCCACCGGGACTGCTGCTGCTTTTTCAATCTCTGCGTCTGTTACTTTGTATTTTTCTTTCAACGTGGCGTACATCACCTGCGCCGTCTGCTGTTCACCGCCTATGCCACGTTCTGCCAGTGCTTTTATTTTCACCAGCTTTTCAATAATTTTCTGTCTATCTTCCATCAGTCTTCTTCCTCCGGTTCTCCTATCAGTGCCGTTGGCGGTTTTCTCTTGTCCATAAAATTTGAATACCACGCAGCCTTTTTCAACATTCGCTTTTCTTCGTCTGTCCTCTCCGGCGCTTCTACGTCATTTTCTTTATAGCAGCGTGCCGTTTCGTCTGGGTATAGGTCGTTTCCGCACCTAAACGCCACCAAGAACGCTTCCAGTTCTCTTTTCAATTCCTCTTTGTAGAAATTGTAAAGCAGTGTTATTTCTGCCGCTTCAATCTCTGTGCAGTCACAACCACGCTTCTTCCTGCGGCTGTATTTTCCAGTGTATATGTGGTAACTTGCGTCACCCGTCACCTTGTAGAAAATCCAGCGCAGCACCCTTTCTTCCAATTCGTCTGCATATCCGAACCAATGAAGCGTCACTGCGTCCAGCATTATTTCTTCGTCTTCCAGTTCATATCTGGCTTTTAAGTCCTCATACATTCGCATTGCGGTTTCTTTTTCACCGCCCACGCCACGTTCTGCAAGGGCTTTTATTTTCTTTAGCTTTGCAGCTATCTTGTCACGTTGTATCTGGTCCATGTCTTTTACCTCACATACTGCCACGACTGCGGCGCCCGTTTTATTCCCAGTGTTTCAAGCGTCAGTGGCTTTTCATACTCTCTGACCGTGGAAACTTCCCAGCCATACACCTTGTTCCTGCTCCCTGCTGCATAATTGTGAATATCATGTGCAGGAACCTTGCTTTTTCTCTCTGCTTCTTCAAAGTTCTTGATTTCCAGAACTTCCGGGCAGATAAATTCACCAACTATTCCCACGCCGCCCGTGACGTATACCAGCACCCGGAACGGCGCTTTGCATTGTGGCTTTGTCTTCCGCAGTTCCAGAACCTTTTCGCCTGCTGCCATCTTCTGCCACCACTTCTGGTGTAGTGATAATATGACCACTGGCATTTTTTCTGCTTCTTCCATGCTCTTTACCTCTCAAACTCGCTCTTTAGTTCAATTCTGATATACAGAATGTGTTGCAGGTCTTCCACCCGGTATTGTGTGAATTGTTCAACTGGCACCTGCTCCGGCAGGCTGTCTGTTTTCTCCCAGTCCCACATTTGTTCCGTGGCTCTGTATGTTTCCATGCCAAGCCCCATTTTCTTAATGCGTCGCTGCGGGTTCAATGTTCCATGCACTGCGTTTGCGGCATATCCACGGTATACAACCTGTCTGGCTGCGTTATATATCACCACTCTGTCACTGGGCGTCAGTTTGTCTATAATGTCGCCCAGTCTGATTTCATTTTCCATCACCATTCACCCCTCATTCTTCTTTCAATTCTTTCTTTCGCCTGCTGCACTTCTCTTGAATACTCTGTGTCTGTCAGTCCTTTGTTCCATACGTGCTGATATGCACCCGTCACGCCGTAGTTGTAAGCCGTCAACACTTCTGCTTCCGTGTCGAACCTCTCTTGCAATTCTGCCAGATAATCTACACCAACCATGATGTTAAAATAAGGGTTTTCCACATTGTCCACATTCAGTCTGTGCATACGTTCTTCATGCCATTTTGCCAATACCTGCATATATCCTGTTGAACCCTCACTGCTGGTTGCGTCCCATCTGTACCCGCTTTCTGTTTCAATGATTGCCAGTACCAGTGCATAGTCAACGCCGTTCTGCTTGCAAATTATGTATGTGAATTGCTGCATACATTCCGGGAAGTACCCGCCGTGGTCTGCGTAGTCCTCCGGCACTTCATATCTTGTCCAGCCCTCTAATTCCTCACCGGACCAGTCAAGGGACATAAGGTTGAACGGGTACGGCTCCTGCTGCACTGCTTCCGTGGTCGGCGGTGTCGGTTCCGGTTCTTTGGTATCTTCCGGCAGACTGTTTGCAGCTGGCTTGACTGCTGCCCCTACTGTAAACACAATTACAACCACTGCCAGCAGTCCTGCTGCAATGTAATTGCCGTATGCCTTAATTGCCCTTTTTATCCTCTTTCGCCTTAATATGCGGCGCAGCCTTGTTTTTCTTCCTGTTTCCACTTCGTTTTCCTCCTTGTCCTGCCTTTTTTGGCTCTTTTTTCCACATTTTCAAGTAAATATGCCACCCGGTCTGTTCATAAAAGACCGCTTCACATGACACAATGTTGTAATTGCTATATATCTTTCTAAACTCTTCCAGCCCTGCGTCCGGTGATTTTGCCAGCTGTTCCACTTTCCTTTTGCTGTACTTGAAATCATTGCACTTTTCTTCCGGTGCGTTCAGATTTCGGCTGTACTTCCAGTGGTTCTGGTCACGCTGCTGTTTCTCCCCGCCGTCCTCTCTGGTTGTTTCCGGGCGGTCAAGGTTTCTGCTGCTGGAATAGCGTTTCTTGCCCTGCGGGTCCTTGACAATATACTTGCAAAGTCCCTCTATTCCGTTTTCATTCATTTGCAATCGGTCTGCATTTACCCAGCCCAGCTGTTTTATACTGGCTCTGTATTCCGGGTCTTTTGTCTTTTTCCAGTTAATGCGGTCTTTTGTCCACATTAGTTCCACGTCGTCACGGTCAAGCCCACCATTCATAATGATATGGTGGTGTATACGCTTAATGCTTTGACCGTCCTTTGTGTACTTGTATTCTGTTACCAGTATGTATTTAAGTGGTTCAAGTCCCAGTTTGTTTCTGCGGTACGCTATGCGGCGCAGGTAATTTGTCACTATCTTTTCTGCTTCTTCTACTGTGCCCGGCAGGTTCTCTTCACTGTATGTGCAGGACGTGTGCAGGTCCCCTATGCTGAAATTGCCATTGCCTAACTGTACCAGATAGCGTTTGGCGTTCTTGTCGTTAAGGTCTTTTTGCTTTGGGGCGTTGCTCTTTCTCTTTCTGCCCCTCTTCCCTCTGGTTGCCTGCTCTGCTGCTTCTGTTCGTGGTATTATGTCCACTTCTCTATAATTGGCACAGTCTGTCTTCTTCTCTCTGATAAACACCACTGCACTTCCTTTTCTGTCTGATACCTTTTTAGCGTATAAGGGTATACCAGAAGTGGTGGTGCCTATCCCCCATCAATCCTGCTTATTATCTCCATACCAGCATATATATAAATTTATATATTTCGTAGGAATGTTAATACCCCATACAAGCCCGTTTAGCGGGGACAAAACCCGCTATTTTCAAGGACTTTCCAGCCCTAAAATGTTTGACTTGTAACCGCCAATATGGTATAATAAACATATATTGAATTATTAACATATTGACTTTTGAAAAGCCTTTGATTTTGTGTTTGCGGCACATCTTCAAAGGCTTTTTGCGTTGCCTTTTTATAATGCTCTGTACAACTCTTTGCGGCTCTCACCGCACCAGATTTTCTTCCCGTCTTCCGTCTGGACTGTCACTATTCCGTCTTGAAATCTGTACCCCGGATAAATCTTGCCACGGTGCCATTTTCCGTTGTGGTAAATCTCCGCTGGCTGTCCGGCTACATAAGGAAAGTTATCTAAACTCATTCTTCCTGCCCTCCTGCGTGTGCTGCCGCACTCGCTTTCAGTAAATCAGTTACCAGTTCCCAGCTTTCCAAAAACAAAGCGGAACGGAGCGAAACGTTGTAGCGGACGTAAGAACGGGCGTTGAGCAAGTACAGCGCACCAGCGCCACCGTTGGCAGCGTTGTAGAAACCCGAACCCCGGATAGGCACGGCTTCTTCAAGTTCGTTGTCTGCCCATATTCCGGCTGTTTCGTTCTTCCAGTCATGCGGTACAATTCCCAGCTTGTACGCAATTTCCGGCATTTCTTCCAGTTCTTCCAGCTGCAAGTCCTTAATATGGCAGCCGTCCCATGCCACTTCAACGTCTTCTTTGGTTGAAAGTGTCACGCCGTCGTTGCCATATAATCGCAGCGGCTTTCCGTTTACTGTCGCAATCTGCCAGTCTGGGGCTTCTGTCGTGTAGCCGTCCACTGCTGCGTCATTGTTCTTTGTATACTCAATAACGCCGTAGTGCAGGCGCAAGCCCGTTACCCATTCATAGAAATTGCCGCAAAGTCCGAACACGCCGCCTGCGGTTCCGTCATGGGACCATGTAAGCGGGTCAAGTCCGGTCAGTGTGCGTCCTCTGTCATAATTCACGCCCTTTTCGTCCGGGTTCTCTGCGTTCGCTCCATAATTGGTGTTGCCGCCGATTGTGTGCCCCAGTTCTTCTGCTTCATGCAGCAGATAGACAAATTCTGCATTTGTCATAAGGTGCCAGCCATTACCTTTTCTTGCGCAGGCTTTGGCTGCGTCATTCATGTTGATTGTGTGTTTTGGCTGCTGGAATGGCAGTGATACTGCAACGCCGCCGTCCAGCGTGTCAATTACGGTGTTGTGATACTGTGAAATAAGGATTGCCGGGACAATCTTATTTCTAATCTTGAACATTTCCGGCACGTCCTCTTCCTTGTACGTTCCCGGCTCCATGTAAAACATGGTCATGTAGTTTGGCAGTCCCAGTCTGTCTTTGACAATGACCGCTTTTTTCTTCACAAATTCTTTCATTTGCGCTTTTCCTCCTTGTATCTGGTATGATTTATTTTGAATAGCGTTGCGCTACTATTCACATTTTGACTTTTGAAAAACCTTTGCTTTTCGCCCAGCGCCTATGCTGACCGCTGCTTTTTCTCTTCCGGCTCCGGCTGCTTCACAGTCACGGTGACTTTTACGCCCTCTCGCTGTGAAATAATCATTGCCAAAGTGTCAAAGAAGCGCTGGGCATTGAATGTTCCTTGCACTTCCATTCCTGCCACCTCCTATGCCGTCTGTGGCTGCGGTGTAGTTCTCTGTCTTTCCTGCTGAATACCCAGCATATAGCCCAGAATGAACATTTTGTTGTCTTCATTCAACTGCTGGAACTGCTCTGCTGTTTTCTCAACCAGTTCTTTTTTTCTGTCTTTTTTTTCAACTGCTGCCATTGTCGTTTCCTCCTTTTCTTTTTTGAGTTTTCAACTCATTTTGAAACGCTTTGTTTGTGTTTCTGTACTCACTATATAACATTATTTTGAGCGTGTCAACTCTTATTTGCAATTATTTTTATATTTTTGTGTTGACTTACTCAATGTGTTGTTGTATAGTGAAATCACAGCAAAACAGAAAGGGGGTATCTACTCTATGGAAGTGTACGAACGTATAAAAGAATTAAGAAAGAACACTTTGAAAATGTCGCAGGCTGCGTTTGGCGAACGTCTTGGAGTAAATCGTGATGTTATCAATAATATTGAAAACAACCGACTTTCCAGACCAGAACAAAAGTTGTCATTGTATAAATTGATATGTAGCGAATTTAATATCAGTGAAAAGTGGCTACTTGACGGCACCGGGGAAATGTACGGAAGCAATGAAGCTGAATACGGCGCATTGATTGACCGTGTAATGACCGGGGAAAATGAATTTGCAAAAAACATTTTCAAGACCTTTGCGCTTTTTGATGAAAAAGACTGGGAAGCGCTGCAAGCTATGATTGAAAAATATCTTAATGTTGCAAGTGCAGAAGCCGTGCCGGACTATGAAGACATACCGGACACGCCGGAAGAATTAGAAAAGCAGTTCCCGCCAGTAGAAAAAGACGGCAAAAGCGACGTTGGGTAGTCCCCCCCCCTAATGGGGACGCCCAGCAGCCCCGCTTTATTTGTATATTATTAGTTGTGTCGCACCTGTGAAGCTAAGATTGATATACATTGTTTTATTGCTGCTGTAATATATTGCATATATTTTATTGCTGCTGTGATATATGTATTTTTTTCTCATTATCTCCCACGACCTTTCTTTTTGCGGAAAAGCTGGGCGCTTCTCAATTATAAAGGTGTGGTACTCTGAAAAATACTGTCAAATACTGGCATTTTATTTTGTAAGAAAGGTGGTTTTGTATGGGATTACGTTTTAGAAAAAGTGTAAAAATTGCCCCGGGCGTCCGTCTTAATATCGGCAAGAAAAGTGTCGGTATCAGTGCTGGTGTCAAAGGGTATCGAAAAAGTATAAATAGTAGCGGTAGGGTCACAACCAGCATAGGAACCCCCGTTGCTGGTGTTTCTTATGTCAAGACTGAAAATTTGAAAAGTAAAAAGAAAAAGGCAGCCAGCAACCGTGCTTCGTCCACTGCTGCCGTCGCCAATTCCTCTGTTGTCACGCCTGCTTCTGTTTCTTCTAAGGTTCATAAAGCAGCAGTGCAGCCAAAAGAGAAATTACCAAAGACCACGGCTGTTTTGCAGGAAAGACCAGACGCCAGCTTTGTTGTGTTCGGCGTCGTTGCTCTGGCTGGTGCCGTGTTCCTCTTTGCTTCTTCTCATGTTATTTTTTCCGTTGTCGCTGCTCTGTTCGGCGTCTTCTGTCTGTATAGCTTCATACACATAAAGCGACACCCAGAAGACCCACGGTACATCACGGAAGAACAGCTGACACGTTGGGGACAGCTGGTACACTCCGACGCAAAGACCGTTTCCCAGCTGCAAAAAGCGTCCGTTCCTGTTCTGGTTGATTTGAAGGAGCGTGCAGCGTGGCATTATAAGCAGGTTTCTTCCGTCAGTTTTGGTCCAGATATTTCATACTACGGTGAAGCCTTGATTGATGTACAAAACCAGATTGTCGCTTTGTCAGAATTTGTTATTTTGCAAGGTGATAACCCTAAGCAGGATTTAGAAGAATATTCTTCTTTTGTAAGCAATAAAATAGCAACCTTTACCAACGATATTTTGAATGTCTAATATAAAAACACCCGCAGTGCTGGGAACACTCCGGGTGCGGTGCAAAGATATATCATACCAGATACAACATACCGTCTGCATTTATTATATTACCACCTGCGGACGGGAAATTAAAGGAAATTGACAAGAAATGTGGTGATATTGTGTATAAAAAAGAACTTGCCCCGGATTTAGTCCGGGTTGCTTTATATATCCGTGTTTCTGGTGAAGAACAGAAAATAAAAGGTCTTTCACTGGAAGCCCAGCAAGAACGACTGGAAGCATACGCAAGGGAACGTGGCTGGGTCATTGTTGGAATTTACATTGACGCTGCCAAAACCGCCAGAAAGAACATTCACAAAAGAACTGAATTTCAACGCATGATGGACAGCGTGAAGCGTGATGAAGTGGACATTTTGCTTTTTGCCCGCCTTGACCGCTGGTTTCGTTCCGTTGCTGATTATTACAAAGTCATGGAAATATTGCAGGCGCACAACTGCGACTGGAAGACCACTGATGAAGAGTACGACACGACAACCGCAAACGGGCGTCTGTATATCAATGTAAAGCTGTCCATTGCACAGAATGAAGCTGACATAGACGGTGAAAGAATAGACGTTGTATTTGACAGTAAGATTGCACACGGCACCGTTGTTTCCGGCTCTGCTCCGTTCGGCTTCCGTGTGAATGAAGAAAAGCGGCTGGAAGTCGTACCGGAAGACGCAGCCATTGTGCAAGACGCTTTTAATTATTTTGAAAACACAGTTTCCCAGCGGGCTACTGTCCGTTATGTCCGGGAAACATACGGCGTGAACTGGTGTGACGCCACGTTTCGGCGTATGCTGAAAGAAAAGCTGTACACTGGCGTGTATGACCGGGGCGGCAGATATAATGACCAGTTCTGCCCGGCAATCATAGACAGACAGCAGTTTGACCGTGTGCAAGCACTTCTGACACGCAACGTGCGTTCTGCTCCATCTGGCAAGGTTTATATTTTCACTTCCATTCTGACTTGTGCTGAATGTGGACACAAACTTGTTGGTTACAAATCCAGTGATTATTATTATTACCGCTGCAACCAGCATTTCCAGCGTGGGCGCTGCTCTCATAACCATTCAGCCCGTGAAGACGTCGTGGAAGCATGGTTGTTTGACCATCTGGGGGAAGAACTGGAACGCTGCCAGCTTGAATGGGACGTGGAAGCAGCCAAAAAGAAAGCGTCTGTTGCCCGGACTGACAAAGCCGCATTGAAACGGAAATTGACCAAATTAAAAGAACTGTATGTGAATGACCTTATCGACATTGAAGACTATAAAAAGGACTATCAAATATATGTTTCTGCACTGAACCAGATACCGGAACCAGCGCAGGAAGCGCCGCCAGACTTTGCAGCTGTGCGCAGGCTTCTTGATAATAGCTTTAGAACCATTTATGATACTTTGACCCGTGAAGAAAAACGCACACTTTGGCGTTCGGTCATTAAAGAAATAAGGATTGACAATGACCAGAATATCACGGGTGTTGTTTTTGGGTAGTGTTGTACTAATTGAACACTACCCGTAGGCTCATCAGCAAATATAACCGCCGGACTTGTAATAAGTGCTCTGGCAATTGCCACTCTCTGCTGTTCTCCACCTGACATTTCTGATGGATATTTATTCTTGCAATGGCTTATCTCTAATTCTGATAATATCTCATCAACCTTTGCATCATCTGGCTTTTTTCCATCAAGTAGAATTGGCATAACTATATTTTCATATGATGTAAATTCTGGAAACAGGCTGTAATCCTGATATATAAAGCCTATATTTCTTCTTCTGAAACCTGACAGCTTCTTGTCCTTCATATGTGTTATGTCCTCGCCTTTTATTAATATACTGCCTGTATCTGGTGTATCCATACTTCCAAGTATTCTTAATAATGTAGATTTTCCCGAACCACTCTTTCCTATAATAGCTGTAAATTCGCCTTTCCCGAATTCAAGGGAACACTGCTTTAATGCAGGAACATCTACACTTCCTGTATGATATGTCTTGGATATCTCTTTAGCCTGTAATATAGCCTCCATACTTATCCTCCATTTCTATATCTCTAATTGCATATATGTAATTCCATATATAATTATTTTTAAATATTACCTAATCAAATATATATTTATAAGCTGCCTGTGCCTATATAACTATAATTTCCTTATATTACTTGAATATATCAGCACTTCCAATATAAGCATAAGCGGAAGTGTTACTATGCACCACAGTGATTCCCTAAGTGCTTCACGCATACATATTCCAAGTAATTTCCCTCTTGTCATCCCCATTTTTCTAAAGAGAATGAACTTGCCGTGTCTGCTTTCTATCCTGTTTCTTATAATTATTGCCATTATAAGAAGCTGGATAATTATTACCGCCATTATAGTTATTCCATATTGCAGTATATTATTGACAAGCTGCGTTCTGTATACATTCTTGCTGTCAACATTTGACTTATAAGTTATATTATTACTCTTAAGATAAAGTGCAACTTTGTTGTTAGTAGCAGAAAATGTTGATGACAGGTCGTAATCTATCTTTATCTGATTATACTGTAATTCAAAATCTATTCCGTCTGTCAGTCCTTCTCCCGTAATTCTTAGCATAAGATCTTTCTGGTTATCAACCGCCTGCTTAGCAAGTTGCGTACTTGCAAGTGTTGTATAATAACCATAATCTGGCATTATACCATTAAAATCTTCCTTAACTTCATCTGTAACTTTAATAACTGCTGCCACCTGAGGTGCTACACAGGCACCAAACATCGTTTCTACCTCTAAATCAGTCTGTGTGAAACTATATGTTGTACTTGCTGTATTAGGATTATCGTCATCTTTCAGTTCTACCTGTAAATCTATTTTTCCACTATTATTATATTTATTGAAAAATGGAATATCATATGGATATACTGCATTGCTTGATGTAATATACCCTCCTTTATTACACTGTCCAAATGGAACATTATAATAATTATAATATAATGTATCACCAGCTTTTAATGTATCATCATAATCACCCTCACAGTTATCCTGTATAAATACTATAACCTGTTTTCCACTTGCAAAGTCATCATAATTAATATTGGATTTATCAATATATTTGCTGGCTATATCATATATTTCCTTTGTTGGATTTACATATTCTGTTGCAAATAAATACCGGCTTCCATAAGTCGGATCTTTCATAGTTTTAGCTATAGATGAAGCCTTCTGTGCAGCTATAATCTTGTCAATTCCCATCTTATGATAGTCCTGGTTATCCCAGTACCATGTTCTTTCTGACTCAAATATAGAATAATCAATTGAAACTATACCCGGTATTTCATTTAAACCATCTATAACATCAGATGACACACCTTCTATAATGCTATTATTACCATCTTTAGCCAAAGGCGAATTCATTATTGCACAATTAGACTTTATAATTCTATCTGGTGAATTATATGGTATAGATGTAAATAATGCTGTCATACCATTATCTAATATCAACTGGCGTAATTCATCATACGGAATATTATATCTATTCCTGCTGTTGTATTCTTTATTGATAAGATCAACCTGTGTAAATTCGTCCATATTTAACGACTTAGCTGGATAGTTATCAAAATCTTTAAGGTAAGATATATATATCATATCAGTTCTATAATTAGATGATGGTATGTCCAGATATCCATATATATCAGGAAGTGAATTATTTTTCTTATATTTATCAAATGATGTAGCTATCTTCATAACGCTGAATACAAGTACAACACAGATAAACAGTGAAAATAATCTTACACCTATTATCATTCCTACACCATCACGCTTCATAAGCCTGCTTGTAATTACACGGCTTAGATTAGATACCTTAAGGTTGGATTTTCTGCCTGATGTATTCTTATTACGAACCTCAATATTAACTATCTGCTTTTTGCTTCTTGCCTTAAGACGCTTCTCTTTAACTGTATCCATAACATTAGATAACAGTCCTACTATCTCCTCAACTACAACTGCTATTACAACAGAAGCAATACTTTTTAACACAATAGAAACATTAATTGTATAAAATGAAAATCCTGCCTTGCCTTCAAGTATGCCTCCTGCAATTCCTCCAGCCAAAAATGCTGCAATTATTCCTATCAATGCTGCTGGAACTATTATCAAAGCATTTTCAATAATATACATTCTTCTAAGCTGTGAACTGTCTGCACCTAAGGAAGCATATTTCTTATAAGATGACTTTCTTGTATTCTTATACTCAATAAGCTGGTAAGAAAGTGCTGTTATTCCTATTGCCATAACTATTAAATACATATAAATATATATGCTTGTTGAACCCCAAGGCTTATAATCATATACACCTGAATTATATGTATAACTTTTTGATGTCTTCTCCTTTATAGAGTCAAATACTGCTTTGTAGTCATCAGTCTTTATTGAAGGCTTTATAGGATATAAGAAAACCGAACGTGTATCATAATTAAATTGTGATAATTCACTGTCCACTACAACTGCCGATGGTATCTGCCTTCCATTATTCCATATATTAGTATAATTTCTGTATATACCAACAAGTGTATAATTCTTATCATTTCTTTTCTCTTTATTACCTATGCTGTTATTGTCACAATATTTAAGATTAATACTCTCACCAATCTCACCTTTATAACCGAGTGTCAGAAGTGTGTTCCAGTCCATTGCTATCTCATCACTATTTTCTGGATGTCTTCCCTCATCAAGCTTTATATGTGACTGTGCAAGAAACTCTGATGAAAAGCTTCCTACATAAAAGCCTGCACTCTGCCAGTCATCGTTAAGAACATTAACGCTCCTTGACACCTTTACCGGCTGTTCAATATAAATGTGGTCTGTAAGATTACTATCCGGCTGCCTGCTTCCTATATCCATAATAAACCAGTCGCCAAATCTGTCTTTATTGGACTGCATCTGCCACTGATACATATTTTCCTGAAATATAAGAACTGCTGTTACAAAAAATACTGCAAATAATGTTGTAAGTGCTGCTCTTATAATCTGCCTGTATCTTCTTTTTACGCTTTTAAATGTTATTTTTAGAATATTCACGTCATTACTCTGATATTAATATCAGCCACTCCTTTCTTTTATGTTATAACTAGAATACCCTATGAATCTTACAGCAATCTTACAATCGTTATTATATTGGTATAGTTACTATTTTGCTTTCCTTTTCATATTATATTTAGGTATAATTATCCTGAAGCTTACTCCTCTGCCGTCTTCATTATTATTGACACTTACGCTTCCGTGATGTGCCTCAATTATAAGCTTTGAAAGATTAAGGCCTATTCCTGTATGCAGGGAATTATAGCTTTTTCCACTCTCGAACCTGTTAAATATATTATCAAGCTTATTCTTAGCAATTCCATTTCCATCATCTTTTATTGTTATAATGCACTTATCAGCATTGCATACAGCATTTATATCCACATTTTCTGCTTCTTCACTGCAATTCTGTACTATATTAATAAATGCTTCCAACAGCCACTCCTCATCTGCATTAATAAAGTAATCTTCATCATTACAATATGAAGTTATATTACAGTTATTAACAACAGGCACTTCTGATATGACTTCATTAATAAATTCATTAACATTAATATCATCTTCTGTTAATACAATCTTCCCCGACTCCATTCTGCTTAATTTCAACAGCCTTGTGATAAAATCCCTTATCCTGTAAGTCTGCCTGAAACATTCACCAAGATTACTAATAAGCTTTTCATTACTGGATAGTCCTGTATCTGTCAGAGCTTTCCCAGAAACCACTTCTGACTGTGCATCTGATATATAAGAATTAAGCTGTACATCTGTCTTCCTTGCATTAAGCTGTTCCTCCATCATATCAAGCGACAGGCTTAGTGCCGTAAGCGGTGTCTTTATCTGATGTGCTATATTTTCCGTAAAATCCTGTAACTGTCTGCTACGCTTCTCCATATATGTTCTGTACGCACCAAGTTCTTTTGATATATTCTCATTATCTTCCTTTAATTTATTCATATATGAGTACACATCATTATGTCCGATTTTTACAATATTATATATTGTAAAAGCAAGCAGTATAACCATAATTCCAATAATTACGGCAAATGGAATATATTCTCCGCCATATAAGAACATATACCACGCACCATTTCTTGTATAACCTGCCTCCTGCAATATAGCCGAATAATCTGCTGTGCCCGTGTGACCTTGTCTTCCATAAAATAATATGTACAGAAGCTGTTTGCCTGCTTCTTTATTGACACCATACAGGGTTGTTGCCATATATCTTACCCTATATTCATAATATATTGTGATAACTGATACTACTACCACAGTTGCAAGAAACATACCTATTGTATACACATATAATCTCTTTTTTATCGCTCTCTCCATCTGTATCCCACTCCCCTTATAGTATCTATATAATTCTTGTCCGAATTATCCATTTTCCCAAGCTTGGTCTTTAACCTGCTCACTGTTACTGTCAAAGTATTATCCTCAACAAATGTTCCCGTCCTGTCCCATAATTTCTGAAAAAATACTTCTCTTCTCACAATAAGGCCGCGGTTACATACAAGTATCTCTAATAATGCAAATTCTGTAGGTGATAACTGTATATCCTTCGCAGCTTTCTTTATTGTAAGATTATCAAAATTAATAACAAGCGAACCTAATGTATATATATTAGAATTGCTTTTATCCATATTGGAAATACTTTTATCAAGCATAGCCTGTCTTCTTAAATTGGCACTTATTCTTGATAAAAGCTCAGATACCCTGAAAGGCTTCGTTATATAATCATCACCGCCTATATCAAGCCCTTTTGTTATGCTGTCCTCATCATCGCACGAAGTTAAGAATATAACCGGTGTCACACAGCCTTCACTGCGAAGCTTTTCGCATACACTAAATCCATCTCCGTCTGGTAAATACACATCTAAAAGGTATAAGTCTGTATTCTCACTATCAATTTTATTAAAACTACTGATATCAGCACTTTCTATAACCTCATACCCTTTATCACGCAGAAGCTGTGATAACTGTCCTCTTATAACTTCATCATCTTCTAATATATTTATTACTGCCATTATTCTTTAACCTTTCCAGTAATGTTTTCTTTGTATCTTATCAAGATTATTTATAAATGTCTATATTACTTATCAGGCACATACTTAACCGTCAAAGACTGTTTCACCTTCAGTTATCAGCTTATATTAAACAAGGACTGCCGCACTAAATTGAACTTCTTCCTACTTATGTATACAGGAAGCTATTCCAATGTTATTATGCGGCAGCCCTTTGCTTGTTAAAATATTAGGTTTGGTTTAATGTAATGTCAGTCTATGCTAACGTTTAGTTGTTTGCATTAGCATTTTAATTATTTAATAAATCCAACCTGCTTAGAGATTTCCTCTATAGCTTTATCCTTTTTCTGGTTGAATATAACTTTGTTCTCCTCGAACATATTGTTGCCCTGTGTATCTATTGATACGATAAGTGGGCCAAATTCCTTAACCCGGCAGTTCCAGAGTGTTTCAGGCATTCCTAAGTCACGCCATTCTGCTCTTACAATTTCTTCTACTTCTGTAGCTGCCACAACTGCATTTCCTGCTGGAAATACACAATGAATAGCACCGAATTCTTTGCAGGCTCTCTCTGTGTTCTCTTTCATACCTCCTTTTCCAATAATAACTCTTACTCCTGTAAGCTTAACAAATTCGTACTCGAACTTCTCCATTCTCATACTTGTTGTTGGTCCTACAGATACCATCTCGAACTTGTCATTCTCTAATGGTCTGATAATTGGACCTGCGTGGAATATAGCATTATTTCTTACATCTACAGGAAGTTCTCTTCCTTCTTCCACCAATCTTCTGTGCGCAACATCACGGCAGGTTGTCATACTGCCATCAAGATATACGATGTCACCAACTTTAATATCCTTTAAATCCTCTGCTGATACAGGAGTAATAAGTACCTTTTTACCATTTCTCATCTCTACCATTATAAAGTCACCTCCGAATGTGTTGTAATTGTATAATTAAGGTCTTTATCAAAGATAATATGGCCTCTTCTATGGCTCCAGCAGCCAACATTAACGGCTACA
>ENA-OPLX01000575-OPLX01000575.1-human-gut-metagenome-genome-assembly--contig:-NODE-575-length-18474-cov-2.188501_pt1 | contig 18474 bp, 13 predicted proteins | sample MGYA00241447_ERZ501726 | MGnify/ENA primary metagenome ERZ501726 (study PRJEB25962, sample SAMEA2042617) | human gut metagenome | biome: human gut; feature: human-associated habitat; material: faeces...
GGATTCCGCGGAGCCAGCCCAGCCTGCATGAGACAGTTTGTAGAGGAATTTGGTGCAAAGCAGATCCTTCTTCGGACGAATTATCGCAGTCATCCGGATATCGTGGAGGCATCCCTGGCGGTGATAGATGAGAATAAAGACCGTTTTCATAAGGATCTGGAGCCTTGCGAGGCGCATAGACGGCAGGCAGGGGGTCATAAGACTGACGCCGGATACCGGAAGGAATATCGGGTAAAAATCAGGGAATTCAGTGAGGCTTCGGAACAAATGAGTTATCTGGTACAAAGCTTGAAAAATCGGATAAATGGGGAGACCTGTGCTGTATTGTTCCGGACAAATCTGGCCATGCAGGGCGTGGCGGCGAGACTTACCGGGGAGGGGATCCCTTTTTCCATGAAAGAGAAGGGGAGAAACATTTACGACCATTTTATCGCACAGGATCTTCTGTCCTATCTGCGGATCGCGCAGGGGTGTGCTACAAGAGCGGATTACCTGAGGGTGAGCAACAGACCATATCGGAATATTTCCAGAGAGGCTTTTGGTGCCGAAGCATCTTTACCGGCTTTGAAGAAATATTATGAAGATCTGACTGCGGGAAGTTTGGACGCGGGGCAGCAAAAGGCGCAGAAAGCGGTCGGAGTATGGATACGACAGATGGAATTTGTAAAAAATACGGAACTGAAGCTTGCAATGGCATTTTTGCGTAAGGCGTGCGGCTATGAGAGATACCTGCGGGTGAGAGCTGCACAGGAGGGAAAAACAGATCTGACGGAATGGCAGGAAGTGCTGGATTTTATCACGGAGGATGCGGGACGATACCGAAGCCTTGAAGAATGGCAGGAAGCACAGGAGCTTTACCGGGAACAACTGCAATGCAGGGAAACTGTAAGGAGTGGCATGCAGAAGAAGCAGGAAAAACAGGAAAACAGCGGGATCACTCTGCTGACGGTACATGCGGCAAAGGGACTGGAATTCGACCATGTGTGGATCCCGGACTGTAATGAGAAGACCTTTCCCCACGGAAGCTCCCGGGAGCCGGAGCATTGTGAAGAGGAACGACGGATCTTCTATGTGGCGATGACACGGGCAAAAAAAGACCTGGAACTTCTCTGCCTTACAGGCACGAGAGAGCGTCCCAGGTTCCCTTCCAGATTCCTTATTCCTCTGAATCGTTATCATCGATGATCTCGTCAAATTCACAGCTGTCGAGATACTCATCAAAAGCATCGGCAACCTTTTCGTAGACATCATCATCTTCAATGTATGCGAGAATGGGTTCTTCATTCGGGTCATCCGGATTCTCGGAATATCCGTAGAACCATACTTCTCCGTCTTCGTTTTCGCCGTCCTCGTCCAGAGGCAACAGTACGATATAGTCCTTGGCCTCTACGGTGAGAATGGTAATGATGGCACAGTTGACAACAGTGCCGTCTTCCAGCTCCAGCTCAACGGTCATTTCTTCATCTTCATAGCTTTCTTTTTTACCCATGGGAATCCTCCTGTTATGTTTATTGGGTGTAACAGTACTTTGTTCCTTTATTATAACCGCTTACGGATATTCTTGCAATGCTTGTTTTTCTTACACTTACAGACTATAATAAAAATGGACAAAGAGACTGTAAGTGATAGAAAACTGGAAGATGGGGTATGACAATGACAGAAAAAAAGCATGCAATAAAGCCTTACCCTCTGGGGGCGCATGTGGAGGACGGAGCCATCCGTTTTGCCTATGCGTCCGGGAAAAAGGATTGCGGCATTCTCATATATGATAGAAAGAGTGGAAAAAAAACGCACAGGGTTCCGTTTCGACAGGAGGAGCGGATGGGAAATGTGTACTGTAAATATCTGGAACTGGAGCCGGAAAATGTCGGGTATCAGTTCTATGAAGGGGAGCGTACTGTGCCGGATCTGCATGCACAGGGGTTCCTGCGTAAGCCTGCTTATGTGAAAATACGTAAGCCTGCGGATCGCATTGCAGTATTTCCCAACGAAGATTTCGACTGGGAACAGGATATGCACCCTATGCTTCCCTATGAAGACAGCACCTGCTATTGCCTTCATGTGCGTGGCTTTACCATGCATGCCTCATCTCAGGTAACACATCGAGGTACCTTTGCAGGGGTTGTGGAGAAGCTGGACTATCTGCAGGAAATCGGTGTGACAACCGTGGAATTCCAACCGGTCTATGAATTCGATGAGACACCGGAGAAGACGGTGCCGAAGACCTCCGGAGAGCTTGTGGCCGTGGCGGGGGAAAAGAACGGAGAAGGTAAATTGCCCGGCTACCGGGTGCTGAACTATTGGGGCTATCGGGAAGGCTTCTATTATGCGCCTAAGGCAGCCTATGCGGCAGGGGAAGACCCGGCGGAAGAGTTTCGTCTTATGGTAAAAGAATTCCATAAGCGAAAAATGGAAGTGATCCTGCAGTTCTATTTCCCCCGGGGAATGGATGCGGCAGAGATCGGGAATATTTTAAGATTCTGGGTATTATCCTATCATGTGGATGGTTTTCATCTGATGGGGGAGGGAGTACCGGCTCAGATGCTGGCTGGAGATCCGGCATTGTCCGGGACAAAACTGTGGCATTATTCCTTTGATACGGAGCAACTCTATGATCCGGCAGTGAAGCCGGAATACCGGAATCTGGCGGAATACCGGGACGATTATCTGTATACCATGCGTCGTTTTCTTAAGGGAGATGACAATATGCTATCGGGCGTATTGTATGAGATGCGTCATATCCCCGCCAATATGGGACGGATCCATTATCTGTCCAATTATTACGGCCTTACGCTGATGGATATGGTGTCCTATGATCACAAGCATAATGAAGCCAACGGAGAAGGTAACCGGGATGGCAATGATTATAACTGCAGCTGGAACTGTGGGGAGGAAGGACCGTCCAGACGGAAAAAAGTGCAGGCACTTCGGAAAAAACAGTTACAGAATGCATTTTGTATGTTGCTGCTGACACAGTCCACCCCGTTGATTTTCATGGGGGATGAGTTTGGCAATTCCCAGCAGGGCAACAATAATCCCTATTGTCAGGATAATAAAATTACCTGGCTGAACTGGCAGGATAAGGAGAAAAATGCGGAATTATTGAATTTCTGGAAACAGATGATTGCTTTCCGGAAAGCTCACCCGATCCTGCACCCTGTCGAAGAACTGCGAATCCTGGACAGCCTGTCCTGTGGTTATCCGGATCTGTCCTATCACGGACAGAATGCCTGGAGGCCCCAGACAGAGAGCTATAACCGGCATGTAGGCATTATGTACTGCGGAAAGTATGCAAAGACACCACAGGGTGGGGAGGATTCTTTCCTCTATGTTGCCATGAATATGCACTGGGAGCCGCAGAAACTGGCATTTCCAAAGCTGCCGAAGGGTATGGAATGGAATCTTGTGCTGGCAACGGAGAAGGCGGAAGATACTCTGACAGTGCAGGAGAAAGAAGAACAGTCCAGAGAGCAGACGGGGATCATTGCCCCCAGAAGTATTGCAGTATATGAAGGCGTTGTGATGGCAGCATCACAAGACAAGGAGAAAAAAGTTTCGGCAAGATCTTTAAAAAAGAAAACAGATGCTGCCGGAGAAAGATGATAGAACGAAATGAATATCTGGAAACATTTTAAAACGATCACACATCATAAGATCCTTGTGGCAAAGGGCTGCTTTAAGGTAGGTCTGTATAAACAGGGATTGTTGCATGATATGTCCAAGTATAGTCCCACAGAGTTCTGGGTAGGGGCAAAATACTATCAGGGGACACGCAGCCCCAACAATGCGGAACGAGAAGACATCGGTTATTCCAGCGCCTGGCTGCACCATAAGGGCCGGAATAAACATCATTACGAATACTGGATCGATTACAGCATGCAGGCACTGCCCGGTGGAATGGCTCCGGTGCCGATGCCGGATAAGTATATTGCGGAAATGATCATGGATCGGATCGCTGCCAGCAAGGTCTATATGGGAGGCGAATACACGGACAGGTCTCCTCTTGATTACTATTATCAGGGGACAGATAGGGCACCCATTCATCCGGAGACGAAGGCAAAACTGCTATATGTGCTGGAAATGCTGGCAGAGGAGGGAGAGGAGAAGACCTTCCGGTTTATCAAAGAGGAACTGGTGCAGCATAAACGGTGTATGGACTGGCACCAGCTGGAGAAAGCGGAATAGAATAGTAAAAAACAGTGGTAAGCAGAGGATCCTATGAACTGTATCATTCTGTTATTGTTACTATTTTGTGGTGGAAATTCCTGTAGCAACGGCTGTAGCTGTATAGGAAACAGCAATCGCAGTTCCTGCGGAAACAACAATTCCTGTGGGAATTCCAATAACTCCTGCGGAAGCAGTAGTTCCTGTGGCAGCTCGAATGCCTGCGGCGTACGTTGTCTGGAAGACGAGGGACGCGGTGGAGACAGAGACCGCAGACCGCCCAGACCGGATTTCCCGAATTTCACACCGGTGGATGATCCGGCATTTTCCAGGAGAAATGACGGAAGATGCGAGACCTGTGGATGTGAGCAGAATTCCTGAAAATATGGGTAACAGGAAAGCCCCTGAACTGTCTTGGCAGTTCAGGGGCTTATTTTGTCTGAAAGACTAGTTGGACATAACTTCTTTCCAGTATTTGTTGTAGAGTTCTTCGCCGTCCTCTCCGAGGTACAGGAAGGTCTCCAGATTGTTATACTGCGTCAGATCCGGGAAAGCAATGGGAGAATTCTTCAGATCTTCATCCTCGATCAGCTCTCTGGCGGCGGTATTAGGAGTACCATAGGTGATGTACTCGAAATTCTTCAGTGCTACATCCGGATGACACATGAAATCGATGAATTTCTCCGCATTTTCCTTGTTGGGAGCATTCTTCGGGATTACCCAGCCATCGATCCAGACATTGGTGCCTTCCTCGGGAATCACGAAATCCAGATCCTCATTTTCGCTCATAACATAAAGAGCATCGCCGGAGAACATAACACCCATGGCAGCCTCGCCACCGATCATTTTATCACGTACCTGATCTACTACATAGGCCTGTACCAGAGGCTTCTGGGCAATCAGATCCTCTGTGGCAATCTGCAGTTCGGATTCGTCCAGACTGTTGGAAGAGAAGCCGTTCTTTTTCAGTGCCACCATGAAGCAGTCCTTGATGGAATCCATCATCAGGATTTCATCGGAATACTTTTCATCCCAGAGATCAGCCCATTTGGTGGGAGGGGTATCTACCAGAGTCTTATTATAGATGATTCCTACAGTTCCCCAGCAGTAGGGAACACAGTACTTGTTGCCGGGATCGTAGGCGGCAGCCTGCTCATAATACTCGGCACCGATGTTTTCCTTGGCATTGGGGATCCTGTCATAATCCAGTTCCTGGATCAGGTCGTTTTCAATCATTTTCTGTACCATGTAATCGGAAGGACATACCACATCATAAGCGGAAGAACCAGCTTCTACCTTGGGATACATGATCTCGTTGGTCTCGAACTCATCGTAGACCACTTTGATTCCGGTCTCTTTTTCGAACATGGTGATCGTATCGGGATCGATATATTCACCCCAGTTGTAGACGATGACTTCACCGTTTTCACCACCGGCGGAAGAGGACCCGCAGCCGGTCAGAGCAGTTGCGGTAAGGATACCGCACAGAAGCAGTGCAATAAATTTTTTCATTTCTTTTCCTCCTGAATCTATTTTCAAAGAATTATTTCTTCTTCTTTGCCATGGGCATGTAGTTCACCAGTAAAAGCAGAACCAGTACCGTCACAAAAATGATGGTGGACAATGCATACATTTCCGGCTTGATGCCCTTCTTTACCTCAGTGTAGATTTTGGTGGACAGTGTGTCGACACCGGGACCTTTGGTAAAGTGGGTAATGATAAAATCATCCAGTGACATGGTAAATGCCATCAGGAAACCGGAAAGGATACCCGGCAGGATATCCGGAAATACCACCTTGAAAAAGGCGTAGGTCTGGGAAGCGCCCAGGTCAAGGGCGGCCTCATACGTGCTGGGGTTCAACTGCTTCATACGGGGCATTACGCTTAAGATCACATAAGGAATATTAAACGTAATGTGTGACAGCAGAATCGTACCAAAACCAAATTTGGCTCCAAGGCTTAAGAACAGAAGCATCAGGGAGATACCGGTAACAATCTCTGCGTTCAGCATGGGAATATTTGTGATTCCCATAAGGATCGTACGGCTGGTACGCTTCATGGATTGCATGGCAATACAGGCAATCGTACCAATGAAGGTGGCAATCAGTGCAGACAACACAGCCAGCGCCAGTGTATTCCACAGAGCCTGCATGATCTGTTCGTTCTGGAACAGGGCAGCATACCATTTGGTCGTAAAACCTCCCCATTTTGCACGGGTCTTACTGGCGTTGAAGGAGAGTACGATCAGGGTAACGATGGGGGCATACAAAAAGATAAAGATCAGCCCCAGATATATTTTCTGTGCCGTTGTTTTGATCATAATGTGTTCGCCTCCCCCTCTTTATCCGTGATTACGGAGATCACCATATTGAAGATAATGAACAGCATCAGTACGATGGAAAGTCCGCTTCCCAGATTCCAGTTGCCGGTCTGGGTAAATTCCTGTTCGATGACATTACCAATGAGCAGGATTTTGCTGCCGCCTAAGATCTTACTGATCACGAAAGTGGTCAGGGAGGGGACAAATACCATAGTGATACCGCTGAACATGCCGGGCAGACTTAAGGGGAAGATGATCCGTACAAAGGTCTGCACACCGTTGGCACCAAGATCATAAGCGGCGTTGATTACGCTCTTGTCGATCTTGACCAGTACATTATAAAGAGGCAGTACCATAAAAGGCAAAAAGTTGTATACCATACCCAGTACGATGGCAGAGGGTGTATTAATAATATTTAACGCCGGCAGATGCAGGGTGGAGAGGATGCTGTTGATGACACCTGTCTTCTCAAGCAGTGTCTGCCATGCCAGGGTACGAAGCAGGAAGTTCATCCACATGGGCAGGATAAAGATCAATACCAGAAACGAGTTCTGGTTGACATTCATGTTACACAGGATCATGGCAAGGGGATATGCCAGAAGCAGGCAGATCACAGTGCTGATCACGGATAACTTCAGCGCTTCCCACAGAGCCTTGGAATGCTCGGCGGTTGCGATCGCCAGAATATTATCCAGCGTAAAAGCACCGCTCTTATCGGTCAGACCATAGTAGAAGACCATGCACAGGGGCACGATGACAAACATGGCTGACCAGAAGATAAAAGGGAGCGATAATAATTTTTTATTCATTGCCTCCAATCGCCTCCTCATCCTCGGATTCCGGCTTCTTCATGATCTGGATGTTGAACGGATCCACTTTGATGCCGACTTTGGTCCCGACAGGAACCATTTTCGTGGACTGTACCAGCCACTCGAAACCGTTAGCCATAACTTCCATTTCGTAATGGACACCTTTGAAAATGGAATGGGTCAGTGTACCCTGGATAATACCTTCTTCCGGTGCTACCAGCTCCACGTCCTCGGGACGGATGACTACGTCGACGGGTTTGTTTTCTCCGAAACCGGTATCCACACAGTCAAAGCGGGCACCAAGGATCTCTACCAGACGATCTCTGATCATGGTTGCACCGATAATGTTACTGTCACCGATGAAGTCGGCAACGAAAGCGTTCTCCGGCTCGTTGTAGATACTTTCGGGAGTGCCGATCTGCTGGATATAGCCCTGGTTCATGACCACGATGGTATCGGACATGGTCAGAGCCTCCTCCTGGTCGTGGGTGACATAGATAAAGGTAATTCCCAACTCATTTTTCAGACGGATCAGTTCGTACTGCATGTCCTGACGCAGTTTCAGATCCAGTGCACCCAGAGGCTCATCCAACAGCAGAAGCTTGGGCTCATTTACGATAGCACGGGCAATGGCGATACGCTGCTGCTGACCGCCGCTTAAGGAATCCGGCATACGGTTCTCGAAACCGTCCAGATTGACTAACTTCAGGGCATATTTAATTTTATCATTAATATAAGATTTACTTTTACCGCTGATCTTTAATCCGAAAGCAATGTTCTCCGCAATGGTCATATGAGGGAAAAGAGCATACTTCTGGAATACGGTATTTAAATTGCGCTTATTGGGTGGAAGGTTAGTGATATCCCGGCCTTCGAAAATGACCTGACCTTTATCAGGGGTCTCGAAACCGCCCAAGATACGGAGGGTTGTAGTCTTTCCGCAGCCACTGGGGCCCAACAGAGTCAGAAACTCGTTCTCGCGGATGTACAGATTGAGATCATCCAGAACCATCTGATTGTCAAATGATTTTGAGATGTTCACTAAATTGACTAAAGCATTTTTCATCAATTTTTTCCTTCCTGATGTAAAAAATCCTGCAAAAAATCTTCGAAAAACCTAAATGAAAATTTTTTGCAAGTCGAATTAATATTATACGTAAATACACGGAAAGTCAATGTGAAGTTTTGCAATTTCTGGCCTAATTTACATAAACTTTACCCTGTGGAAAAAACAGGAGTATTTTTCGGGAATTTTGCAGAAAAAATGTTTCACAATTTTCAGAATTGTGCTATATTTATAAACATAAAAAAAGACATAGAACGCTAAGGAGGATCCGGTCATGAGCAAGGGAAAATATGTTGCCTACATTTCCAGTTACACACAGGGGGACAGTCATGGCATCAGAATATATGATGTGGATATGAAAAACGGCCGTTTTAAGGAGAAAGATAAGGTAGAGATCACGAACTCTTCCTATCTGACCATTTCCCATAACGGAAAGTTTCTTTATTCTATAACGGATTTTGGTGTGGAGGCTTATACCATCCAGCCGGACGGAGATCTGGAGCTGATCAACTTTGCACCAATCAATGGTATGAGAGGCTGCTATGTTTCTACGGATTATACGGATCAGTATCTGTTTGTAGCCGGTTATCATGACGGTAAGCTGACAGTACTCAGACTGAAAGAGGACGGTTCCATCGGCGAAATCACTGATGAAATCTACCACAAGGGTCTGGGCAGTATGGCAGAGCGGAATTTCCGCCCCCATATCAACTGTGCCCGCATGACACATGATAATAAGTATCTTCTGGTGGCAGATCAGGGTATGGATCATGTCAATGTATATCGTTTTGATGTGGAGAAGGGCAAGGTAAAGCTGGAGGATATCATCCGCAGTGAGATGGAATCCGCACCCCGTCATATCAAGATTTCCGAGGATGGCAAGTATATTTACATTCTCCATGAATTAAAGTGTTATATTGATGTATACGAATATGCGGACAATAATAACGACCCTACCTTTGAGAAGATCCAGACGGTAGAGCTGATCAAGCTGACCAGAGGCAATACCAACAGTGCCAGCGCCTTCAGTTTTTCATTGGATTACAATTATCTGCTCAGTTCCATTGCAGGGGATAATTCTGTTATCGTATTTGATGTAGACAAGAAGACAGGACTTTTGAAGAAGAACTTCCTGCTGCCGATCAGCGGTGAGTATCCCAAGGATGCAGAGTTCTTCCCGGACAATAAGTTTCTGGTGTCTTTGAATCATGAAAGTAATACGATGACCTTCTTCCATATTGATCTGGAGCATGGAACGATGATCATGAATGGACCGGCAATGAAGGTCAATATGCCCAACTGTATTTTGTTCCATAAGTTGGGGTAGGTATTATTTTAGTAATAATCCCCCGCAGCCTCGGCTGGGGTAAGAAACGCGGCACGCTTTCGCTCTGTCGCAGAGCGCAACGGCACATAAGCGGTCAGAATACGCCCGCTAAGTGCCGACGTCTGCTTACGGCCTGCTTATTCTTACACCCATCCGGGGCTGCTTGCTTATTTTAATAACCTTGTGATATGAGATGGGATTTGGTAAAATAAGAACATATAGAAATTGGGAGGTAGGAGTATGGCACAGATCAGACCATTTAGGGCATATCGTCCCTGTCAGGGGATGGAGAAAAGGATTGCGGCGCTTCCTTATGATGTATATAACAGGGAGGAAGCGTGTGAAGTGGTGAAGAAGAATCCGGACTCTTTTCTGGCGGTTGATCGGGCGGAGACGCAGTTTGGCGAGGAAGTAGACACATATGCGGACTGTGTGTATGAGAAAGCGGATCAGCTGCTTCGGGAGAAAATTCAGGAAGGAAAATTTGTACAGGATCCGACACCATGTTTCTATCTGTATGAACTGACCATGGACGGGAACAGCCAGACCGGTGTAGTGGATGGATGGAAGGTCACAGACCGGTCTTGTGGCATGTGCATCGATCGACGATTATTTAAACGGTGTGATCAAAAAGCATGAAAATACCAGAGCGGATAAGGAGGAAGACCGTATCCGCCATGTAGATACCTGCAGTATGCAGACGGGGCCCATTTTCCTGGCATATCGGGCGAAAGAGGAACTGCAGAACAAGATCGGAGAGATCAAAACACAGACACCGGTATACGATTTTGTCAGTGAGGACGGCATCGAACATCGTGTGTGGGTGATTTCGGAGGCTGCGGATGTGGCAATGATTGAAGAGGCGTTTGCAAAGATCCCGGCTATTTATATTGCGGACGGTCATCATCGTTGTGCCTCAGCGGTAAAGGTGGGATTAAAGCGCAGAGAGCAGCATCCGGATTATACGGGAGAAGAGGAATTCAATTATTTCCTGTCGGTGATTTTCCCAGATGAAGAACTGCAGATCCTGGATTATAACCGGGTGGTGAAGGATTTAAACGGTATGGATGTCGATGCGTTCCTGGCAGCCATCGAAGAACATTTTATGATAGAGAAAAAAGGACGTATTCCTTACCGGCCGGAGAAAAAAGGAGCTTTCGGTATGTTCCTGGAAGATGAGTGGTACTGTCTTACAGCGAAGAAGGAGATTCGGAGCGAAGATGCTGTGGAAGGACTGGATGTATCTCTTTTACAAAATTACCTGTTGAATCCTGTTCTGGGAATCGAAGATCCAAAGACAGATAAGCGGATCGATTTTGTGGGAGGTATCCGGGGACTTGCGGAACTGGAGCGGAGAGTACATACCGATATGAAGGTGGCATTTTCCATGTATCCTACTTCCATCGGGGAACTTTTTGCAGTGGCGGATGCGGGACGTCTGATGCCTCCGAAGTCCACCTGGTTCGAGCCGAAGCTGCGCAGCGGTCTGTTTCTGCATGAGATAGAGCGGTAATACCTACGACCGGATAAGCAAAATAGTGACAGAATAGAATGCAGCAGACTACACGCCGCAGAAAAGAGGGAATATGACAAACAAACTTTATAAACTGATGAACTGGGCAAAGATAGAAGAAATCACTTATTCTGAATGTGATAATCCCCATGAACTGTTAGGACCTCATAAGCAGGGAAGTAAAATGCTGGTACAGGCATTCTTCCCGGGAGCAGAAAAGGTGACGATCCACTGGAAGAAGACAGGACAGGTAGGCGAAGCTTTTCTGGCAGATGTCCCTATGGAACTGGCAGACGAAGAAGGTTATTTCGCAGCCCTGATAAATGCCGGGAAGATGGCACCTTATGAATATTTGGTGGAATATGGAAAGACAGAAGAGCGTGAAGCCCACAGAATGATCTGCGGCGATGCTTACCGGCATGTTCCCCAGATCACGAAGGAAGATATGGATCGTTTTGCAGTCGGTGTTCATTACACCATTTATGAAAAACTGGGCGCACATCCCATGGAACTGGACGGAGAGAGTGGAACCTATTTTGCCGTCTGGGCACCGAACGCCATGCGCATCAGTGTAGTGGGGGATTTCAACGGATGGGACGGACGGATCCACCAGATGAGACGCCTGGGAGATTCCGGTATTTTCGAATTGTTCATTCCCGGCGCAGAAGCAGGAGACTGCTATAAATATGAATTGAAGATCAAAGGTGGACTGACTTATCTGAAAGCAGACCCTTACGGCAACGCCGCGCAGAAGAGACCGGAGACAGCTTCCGTCATCGCTGACCTGCGAGATTTTTCGTGGGATGACAGCGAATTCTTGAAAAAAAGGGAAAGCTACCAGTGCGGAAATGCTCCGGTCAGTGTGTATGAAATGTATCTGGGAAGCTTTGTGACGCCGGACGAGGGACAGGATTATGCGAACTATCGTGAGATCGCTCCGAAGGTCATTGACTATGTAAAAAAAATGGGATACACCCATGTGGAACTGATGCCGGTTATGGAACATCCTCTGGATGCTTCCTGGGGCTATCAGGTGATCGGTTATTATGCCCCTACCGCCAGATACGGTACACCGGAGGACTTTATGTTCTTCGTGAATGAACTGCATAAGGCGGGAATCGGCGTGATCCTTGACTGGGTACCGGCACATTTTCCCAGAGATACTTACGGATTGTCCGGCTTTGACGGCACCTGTCTCTATGAGCATCAGGATCCCAGGCAGGGAAACCATCCTCACTGGGGAACGCTGATCTACAACTACGGCCGTCCCCAGGTATCCAATTACCTGATCGCCAATGCTTTATTCTGGGTGGAAAAATATCATGCAGACGGTATCCGGATGGATGCGGTAGCCAGTATGCTTTATCTGGACTACGGCAAACAGGACGGGGAATGGATTCCCAATATGTACGGTGGTAATGAGAATCTGGAAGCCATCGAGCTGATCAAACACTTTAATTCAATCCTCAAAAAGAGAGATCCCGGGGTATTGTCCATTGCAGAGGAAAGCACGGCATTTCCCATGATCACCGGATCACTGGATGAAGGCGGACTGGGATTTGACCTGAAGTGGAACATGGGCTTCATGAATGACTATCTGGATTATATCAAATACGATCCCTATTTCCGCAGCCACCACCACGGAGAGCTTACTTTCAGCATGATCTATGCCTACAGTGAGAAGTTCATGCTGGTATTTTCCCATGATGAAGTGGTACACGGCAAGGGAACTCTGCTTGGTAAAATGCCTGGAGACAGGGCACAGAAGCTTGCTAATTTACGTCTGACTTACGGTTATATGATGACCCATCCCGGCAAGAAGCTTCTCTTCATGGGACAGGATCTGGCGGAAGAGAAAGAATGGAACGAAATGCGTCAGGTAGAGTGGCAGCTGGAGGAACAGAAGGAAAATGCCGGTGTCCAGAAACTGGTGAAGGATCTGAATGTACTTTACAGAGAGAATAAGGCATTGTATGAATGCGATGATCAGGCCAAAGGCTTCCAGTGGATGAACGAGATCTCTGCCAATGAATGCTATGTAAGCTTTGTGCGTAAGGGAGAAGAGGCAGAGGAACTGCTTCTGGTCGTAGCAAACTTCTCCGGAGTACCCAGAGAGATCACCACAGGTGTGCCTTACGAGGGAAAATACAAGGAGATCCTGAACACGGATGCTGTGCAATATGGCGGTACCGGTGTGGTCAATGACCGTGTGAAACGTGCGGAGGACGTGGAATGGGATGACAAAAAGCAGTCCGTTACCGTGAAAATGGCTCCCCTTTCCTTAAGCATTCTGCAGTTTATTCCTTATACCGAGGCAGAACTGGAAAAAGTGATTGAGAAGCGTATCCGCAAGAATACACCGATCCGCAAGACCGCAGGCAAGACTACAAAAAGAAAACAGGAGAAATAAGGCAACATGGATCTGACAGATAACGTAATTGAAGAGGTGCAGAAAAAAGAAGGACTGATCGCATCTTTCCTGGATACCCTGCCGGAAAAGGCACTGAATCTTGGCATCCGGATCGGACTGGCACTGGTATTCTTTTTCATTGGAATGCAGCTGATCAGGCTGATCCGCAAGATCATCCGTAAATCTATGAACCGGGCGGGAGCAGAGATCGGTGTGATCCAGTTCGTGGACTCTTTTGTAAAAGCTTCTTTATATATAATACTGATCCTGACACTGGCGTCCTCCTTCGGCGTGGACGCAGCCAGCATTGTTGCGTTGCTGGGATCGGCCGGCGTGGCCATCGGTCTGGCAGTGCAGGGAAGTCTGTCTAATCTGGCGGGCGGTGTGCTGATTTTATTATTGAAGCCGTTTAAGGTGGGAGATTACATTGTGGAAGGCTCCTCCGGTAAGGAAGGTACAGTAAAAGAGATCCAGATCTTCTATACAAAGCTGTTAACCTATGATAATCAGACGATTATTCTTCCAAACGGCAATCTGGCAAATAACACCATTGTGAATGTCACTGCTGCCGAATCCAGGCGATGTGATGTGAAGGTGTCTATTGCTTACAGCGCAGATATTAAGAAGGCAAAGGAAGTTCTGACAAAGGTTCTCTCTGAAGATCCCGATACTATAAAGGAAAGAGAGCATTTTGTATTTGTAGATGAACTGGCAGACTCCGGAATCAACCTATGTGTACGCTGCTGGTTCAAAAATGAGGATTTCTGGCAGGGAAAATGGCGTATTACCGAACAGTGTAAGTATGCACTTGATAAAGCAGAAATTGAAATACCGTTCCCGCAGATGGATGTGCATATGCGTTAATTAAAAATAGATATTGAATTTTACAGACTATAATGATAATATTACCGTTGTGATTCAATGTTTTAATATTTACATTTTTAGGAGGAAAAAATTATGAAAAAGTTTCTGGCACTTGCACTTGCATCTGTCATGGCTGTTTCTCTGGTAGCATGCGGCAGCACCAATGCTGACACCAATGCAGAATCCAGTGCGGCAGCTACCACCACTGCAACAACTGCAGAGAGCAGCAGTGAAGAACCCGGTCTGAAGATCGCTATCGTATCCAGCCCCTCCGGCGTGGATGACGGTTCCTTCAATCAGGACAACTACAACGGTGTTCTGAAGTTCATTGAGGAGAATCCGAATGCAACCGTAACCCCCATCCGTGAAGAGACCGGTGACAGCGCAGCAGCTGTTCAGGCTGTAGCTGATGTTGTAGCTGATTATGATGTTATTGTATGCTGTGGTTTCCAGTTTGCAGGTATCGGCAATCTGGCACAGGAGAATCCGGATACCAAGTTCATCCTGATCGATTCCTGGCCTACCGTTGATGGTACCGAAGTAACCGCAGATCAGGTGATCGACAACGTATACGCTGCTTACTATGCTGAGCAGGAGAGTGGTTTCTATGCAGGTATGGCTGCAGCTCTGTCTACCACCACAGGTAAGGTAGCAGTAGTAAACGGTATTGCATATCCTTCCAACGTGAACTACCAGTATGGCTTCGAGTGCGGTGTTAAGTATGTGAACGGTACCGAAGGCATGAACGTAGAAGTAGTAGAGCTTCCTTCTTACGCAGGTACCGATGTTACCGGCGCTAACGTAGGCGGTAACTATGTTGGTAACTTCTCCGATGAAGCTACCGGTAAGGTACTGGGTAATGCTCTGATCGCTGAAGGCGTGGACATCCTGTTCGTAGCAGCAGGTGGTTCCGGTAACGGTGTATTCACCGCTGCAAAGGAAGCTGAAGGCGTTAAGGTGATCGGTTGTGATGTTGACCAGTATGATGACGGTGCAAACGGTGACAGCAATATCGTTCTGACCAGTGGCCTGAAGGTAATGCATGATACTGTTTACAACGTACTGAACGAAGTAAAAGACGGTTCCTTCAAAGGTGCTAATGTGACTCTGACCGCAGCAGATGATGCTACCGGTTTCGTAAGTGAGGAAGGCAGATGCCAGCTCACCGCAGAGGCTATTGAGAAGATCAATGCAGCACAGGCTCTGTTAAAGGAAGGCAAGATCGTTCCTGCGGCAAACTTTAACGGTGTAACTCCGGAGACCTTTACCTGGTAGGAAGAATGGATTCACAAGAAGGTGATGGTGAGGAACTGTCACCTTCTTCTTGTTTAAACTGCTGTTTAGGCAGGAAAATGTACAGAAATGAGGATGAACATGTCGGAATATATTGTTGAGATGAAACACATCACCAAACGTTTTCCCGGGATCGTAGCCAATGACGATGTGACGATCCAGATCAAAAAGGGAGAGATCTTTGCCCTTCTGGGAGAAAATGGTGCAGGAAAATCCACCTTGATGAGTATGCTGTTCGGAATGTACGAACCGGATGAAGGAGAGATCTATATCCGGGGTGAAAAGGTGAAGCTGGAATCCCCCAATCATGCCACCAAATTAAACATCGGTATGGTACACCAGCATTTCAAACTGGTATCCAACTACACCATTGCTGAGAATATCGTAATGGGTATGGAGCCGGTGAAGAAGGTGCTGGGATGTATTCCGGTAGTGGATATGAAGAAGGCCAATCAGGATATCCGGAACCTTTCGGAAAAATACGGACTGGCAGTGAACCCCACCGATGTGATCAGCGACATTAATGTCTCTACACAGCAGAGAGTAGAGATCTTAAAGATGCTTTACAGAGAAGCGGAGATCCTCATTTTTGATGAACCCACAGCGGTTCTGACACCGCAGGAGATCGATTTCCTGTTGGATATTATCAAATCTCTGCGGGATGACGGCAAGACTATCATCCTGATCACACATAAACTGGAAGAAATCAAACGGATCGCGGACAGATGTGCCATCCTGAACCACGGACGTCTGATGGATGTCATGGATGTGGCTACCACGTCCACCAAAGTCATGGCCAACAAAATGGTAGGCCGTGAAGTGAATTTTGAGACAGAAAAAGAGCCTGCAAAACCGGGTAAGACCATACTCAGTATCGAGAAACTGAATGTTTACAATAAACAGGATTTCCAGGTGGTAAAGGATGTATCTCTGGAGGTACATTCCGGTGAGATCGTTGCGATCGCAGGTGTGGCAGGCAACGGACAGGTAGAAATCGCAGATGCTATTGCGGGACTGGTACCGGTGCGTTCCGGCAAGATCCTGTTAAACGGCAGAGACATTACGAACCTGTCTATCAGAGAACGAACGACCGAAGGAATTTCCTATATTCCCGAGGATAGACAGAATTACGGACTGGTCATGGATTTTACCCTTTCGGAGAATCTGGCACTTCGTAATTATTACAAAGAGCCGTTCTGTCATAAGGGAGTACTGGATCAGAAGATTTTTGAAGACAACAGTGAAAAACTGATAGAAAAATACGATATCCGAAGCGGCCAGGGCAGCAAGACAGTGGTACGTTCCATGAGTGGTGGTAATCAGCAGAAAGCCATTATTGCCAGAGAAGTGGAACAGGATTCCTCCCTGATGATCTTTGTGCAGCCCACCCGTGGACTGGATATCGGTGCCATAGAGAATATCCACAAGCAGATCATTGCAGAGAGAGACAAGGGCAAGGCAATCCTTCTGATCTCTCTGGAATTGGATGAGATCATGAATTGTGCGGATACCATCGCAGTTATTTATAACGGAAGCATACAGAAGATCGCCAAAGCCAGTGAACTGACCACCAATGAAGTGGGAGAGTTCATGATGGGCGTAAAAAACAAGGAGAAGGAGGCATAAGACCATGAAAAAATTTACAAAATTATGGAATGCGGTAAAGATTCCTCTCCTTGCGATCCTTTGTAGTCTTGTGGCAGGTGGTGTGATCATCGCTGTGACCGGTTCCAATCCCTTTAAGGCTTATTACGCACTTCTACAGGGAGGCGGACTGGCACCCAAGTCCTCCTACGCCAGCTACAAGAGTATGCTGACGGACTTTATGAGTTATGTGAACTATTTTACCCCCATGATCTTCGCGGCACTGGCTGTGGCGGTAGCACTCCGCGCCGGACTGTTTAATATCGGCGTCTCCGGACAGATGCTGGCAGCCGGATTTACCGCAAGCATCGTTGTGGGCTACAGCAGTCTGAACGCCGTGCTGGCAAAGCCGCTGGTAGTGATCATCGGCCTGATCGTCGGTGGTCTGGTGGGGGCACTGATCGGCTTCCTGAAATACCGGTTTAATATTAATGAGGTCGTTTCCTCTATTATGTTAAACTATACGTTCCAGTATGTGATCAGTTTCTTCATCAATACCTTTTTCGTGGATCCGGTCTCCAGACAGTCAAAGGAAATCTCCGCAGCTTCCAGACTGACACTGATGGATACCATGGTGGGCAATCTGAAAATGGATATTCCGCTGGGAATTATTCTGGCTCTGCTTACGGTGGTGGCTGTATGGTTCCTGTTAGAGAAGACAAAGCTTGGCTATGAACTGAAGGCTGTGGGCTATTCCCGCAGTGCTGCAAAATATGCAGGTATCAAGGTAGGCAGAAGCATGGTACTGTCCATGACGATTTCCGGTGCACTGGCCGGACTTGCCGGTGTGACCTATTATCTGGGCTATGTGGGATCCATTCAGCCAAAGGTATTGATCAGTACCGGATTTGATGCCATTGCGGTATCCCTGCTTGGTAACAACAATCCCTTCGGTATTGTATTTTCTACTATGCTGATCACCCTGATCAGCAAGGGAAGTACTTATATGAAATCTGCGGCCGGCGTGGATGCGGAGATTGCATCCGTTATCACCGGTATCATCCTTTTGTTCAGCGCATGTAATGCTTACATCAAGTGGAAAATGGAGCGAAACAGAAGAGAGA
>ENA-OPLX01000598-OPLX01000598.1-human-gut-metagenome-genome-assembly--contig:-NODE-598-length-17787-cov-4.102075_pt1 | contig 17787 bp, 14 predicted proteins | sample MGYA00241447_ERZ501726 | MGnify/ENA primary metagenome ERZ501726 (study PRJEB25962, sample SAMEA2042617) | human gut metagenome | biome: human gut; feature: human-associated habitat; material: faeces...
TTGTGTGATGATGTAGATAAGCTGGAAGTAATATCAGATAAATATAATAGAGCACAGCGGATATTTGGGAGGAATACTATAGAGTCGGCAATCTGGCATGATATTCAGAAGGAAAAAGAATTAGAAGAACAGAAACGAAAAGGACAGGTGCCGAGGAAACTGAGTGACAGGCTGCAATGGGGAAGAGAAAGAAATCAAGAGTACAATATGCAACAGAAGAAAAATAAATATAAACACAGAGGAATGGAGTTGTGAGAAGATGAAAAATACGTGGAGAGGAATCGAAAGCTGTCTTTTTTGCGAATATAGGAATGGTGTTTGGAATGTGAGTGTGATAAAATGAGAAGAAGAGAAATAATTTAGAGAGGTGTTTATAAATGGTAGAAGTAAAGTTTTATGATAGCATAGATGATAAATTATTGAAATTTGCAGTTATTATCTCCAAAACAAATGGTAAATGGATATTTTGTAAACATAGAGAAAGAGATACTTATGAAGTCCCAGGAGGGCACAGGGAAAGTGGTGAAGATATTTTATCTACTGCTAAGCGAGAATTGATGGAGGAAACGGGTGCGACAGACTTTACTATCAAACCGATTTGTGTATATTCTGTCAAGGGAAAAACAAGAGTAAGTGAAAGCATTGACGATGAAACATTTGGCATGCTTTTCTTTGCAGATGTATTTTCTTTTGAAGAAATACATAGTGAGATAGAGAAAATATTAATTAAGGATGATTTAGTAGAAAATTGGACATATCCGCTAATTCAACCAAAATTAATTGAAGAGGCAAAAAACAGAGGATATTTATAAATTTCAGGTTGTAGAATTGAAAAATCAGAAAAGTCTAAATAATTAAGAATATAATGAGTGTTGAAAAACATGGCGAAAACAAAAAGTATTTTGCTCTATTTATTGCATATTAAGAAAGGTTGGACATCCAAAACAATTTGTGTCAACAGTGCTGACACAAATTAGAATCAGTATTATCTTCAACATGTGTGTTAAATGAAAGGAAAGCATTGGATGAAAAATGAAATTAGTTCTGCAGGGAATCTCATCAAAATTATAGAGGATTCGAGAAACAATGCATTAAAAAAGGTAAATGAAGAACTTATTCGGATGTATTGGAACGTGGGTGAATATTTAAGTAAAGAGGCTGAAAATGCGGCGTTTGGAGATGCTTATATAGATTCTGTTGCTAAAGAAATTCAGGAAGCATTTCCAGGTATAAAAGGATTCAATAGACGTGGTCTATATAGAATGAAAAAATTTTATGAGACTTACTGCGATGATGAATTTGTGACAACACTGTTGACACAAATTAGTTGGAGTAACCATCTTGCTATTATGTCCAAAGCAAAAACTGCAGAAGAGAGACATTTTTATATGGCTCTTTGCATAAAAGAAGCGTATTCAGCTCGAGAGTTAGATAGACAGATCAATAGCGGATACTATGAAAGATATATGCTTTCTAAAGAAAAACTTTTACCGGAGCCAATAAAGGGATTAAAAGAGAATCCGTTTTTGGATTCTTATGTTATCGAATTTCTTGATTTACCAAAGAATTTCAAGGAGTCTGATCTGCGAAAAGGCCTGATTCAGAATATGAAAGACTTTATACTCGAAGTTGGAAAAGATTTTACTTTCATAGATGAAGAATATCGGGTACAGGTTGGTGGTGAAGATTTCAGAATTGATTTATTATTCTTCCATAGAGGACTGCAGTGCTTGGTTGCCTTTGAATTAAAAATTGGTAAATTCAAACCGGAATACATCTCTAAAATGGATTTTTATCTGGAAGCGTTAGATCGCCAGAAGAAGAAAGAGAATGAGAATCCAAGCGTGGGAATGATTCTTTGTGCTTCTAAGGATGATGAGGTAGTGGAATATGCGATGAGCAGAACATTGTCTCCGATGATGGTTGCAGAATATAAACTGCAGTTGCCGGATAAAGCTGTGTTGCAGAAAAAATTGCAGGAATTGATCAATATGCCGCTGATCGAAGAATAATTTTCATCGTGTTGTTGTGAGTGCATTTTGAGTACAATTTTTATGCCATTCAAAATCATGGAAGAAAATATGGCGAATACAGTGATGAAAAGTAGTGCAAACGCTACTAGAATCACTGGAATTAATCTCCCGTGAGACGAGTTTGAATAAATTGAAATGTTAAAGAACCCCAGTGTTTATGCGGGTTTCCGGCATTTCCAAAAGTCTTTTGATAACAATTTGATAACAGTTGCATGAAAGCCATTATACTTGTAATCCAGTGGTTTTGGAGTTGGAGAATGATGGCTGTGCAACAGGCGTTCAGAGCCATACGCTGAACAAATCCATATTATAAACGAAGCCCTTAGCTGTGGGTAATAACTCATAGCTAAGGGCTTTTTGTCGTCTTTATTTATCGGATTTGAGCATTTTGACCAGAGCATCACTGAGTTCCTGAGACGGAACTTTTGCCCAGATCTGTGTGGTATCGAATTCCGGATAGTGATAACGCCAGTTATCGTAGTCGTCCTTGCTGATTTCACCGGAAGATAGCTTATCAGCCTGCTCTTGTACCGGATGTTTGGAGCAGAGAGTACGGATAATCTTTACTTCTCTGTTTCTGCCGGTCAGCTTGGGAAAGGACTGGATGAACAGCTTGCAAGGTTTGTGGCAGAGCATCCGTATACGAAGCTGATTATCATTGATACGCTTCAGAAAGTGCGTGAGGTTGGCGGAGATAATTACAGTTATGCAAACGATTATCAGATTATGGCGAGACTGAAAAGTTTTACAGATGTGCCCTGTCTTTGTATGCTGCTCGTACACCACACACGGAAACAGAATGCGGACGATAAGTTTGACATGATCTCCGGAACAAGCGGACTACTTGGAGCGGCAGACGGTGCCTTTCTCCTTCAGAAAGAAAAGCGGACGGGCAATGCGGCAACGCTGGAGGTATCGGGCAGGGATCAGCAAGACCAGAAGTTATATCTTGTTCGCAACACGGAAACCTTGTTGTGGGATTTGCAAAGGGCAGAAACGGAACTGCTTGTCACATACCGTCACGGAAAGGATGGATGGAATGAAAAATGTGCAAATATCACAGGAATTGTTCATGCAGTTACTTCGGTTTCATTTAATGGAGGATGTAGACTGCGAGACAGAAATCAAGCGGGAGTTGGAGAAGAAACTGGACAAGATGGTAATGCGTGACCTGTATGGAAAGTTCAAAACTGCTCCGACAGAGGAAGAACGGGAGCAAGCAAGAAAAGAATATCTGGACAGGCGAGGAGCGCCGGAGAGCTTCCGATGGTAATTCTTCCTTGATGGTAAGAACAGGAGCGTGGCATGCCCCTGTATATAGCAGACAAGGAAAAGTTGGAAAGGAGAACCACACAATGAGAGAAGGAAGATTAGGTTATAACTGTGAAAATGGCAGATATGGATTGCTGTCAATGGATTTATAGGTAGACACAGGATTTCACTGTGGAGAGTGTATGGAAGTTCTCGTGGATGATAAGTGGGTGCGGACAAGAATGGAGATGAATCCTGCAATGGAATGGTATTTGGTTGGAACACCATATTGTGGAGATCTGGAGTATGTACGGGCAAGGATACCGGAATAAAGCAGACAGGAAGAGTAATAGTCGGTTTGTTGTTAGTGAAAAAATAAGCCCGGATACGGGCAGAAAAAGAGGGCGGATACGCCCAAAATGAAAAGCGAAAGCCAAGTTGTGGTAGATGTAAGAAGCATCTCACAAAGCCCTCGACGTTTGAGAGCGAAATACACCCATCGCACAAATCTTCGATTTGTACTCTGTGTATTTCGCCCTTGCAGGGGGCTGACATTCGCAATCCGCTATGCTACTTGCTCATGAACGCAGCTGCTTCGCAGTACAGCGAAAGAGCATCGCTGTATAAGCATTTACAATGCTTACCTGCGTTCAAATGCTGTCGCATTTGTGCCCATGTCGGATACGGCAATGAGTTCGTAAACGGACACCTATGTGTCCACTCACAATGGCATAATCACCATCATTTTTCAAAGAAAGGGGGCAATATCTATTGTAAGAAATTCATTTATACAGATGTCAAAATTGACAAATTTAAAAGGCAGGATTAACTATATCTCCAGTCACGCAAGGCAGGAAAATTTGTACGCAGTTTATGAAACAACTGACCGTAAGTTTTGGACGGAACTTGCCAAGTGTAATCAGGAGGAGTTTAAGAAAAGCGGAACGGAAGGCAAGTGCATTGAAGCAAGGGAACTGATCATTGCACTGCCGGAAAGCTTTGTGGATTATGAGCCGGACAGGCTGCTGAAACTTTTTACGGAACACTTCAAACAAAATTACGGTGTGGAGTGTATCGCTGCTTTGCACCATAACAAACGCAAGACCAATTATCATATCCATCTTATCTTTTCGGAGCGAAAGTTGCTTGATGAGCCGGTGGAGAAGATTGCCACAAGGAATATGTTTTATGATGAAAACGGAAAGCATGTACGAACCAAAAAAGAGATACTGGATCAAGTAGGACAGCTTCGGTGTGGCTGTAAAATCATTCCCAAGGGCGAGGTATATGAGCGGAACGTATTTACCATAAAAGACAGCCGGTTTAAGAGCGACGTTTTCCTTGATGAAGTAAAACGCTCCTATACAGATCTTATCAATATTTATGTGCGGGATGATAAGGAGAAGCTGAAAGTATTCGATAAGAATGGTGTGTATCTGCCAATGAAGAAAATTGGAAAAAACAATCCCAAAGCAGAGCAGATTGAAGAGAATAATCGGGTTCGTACCATGTGGAACCAGACGGTGGACAGGGCATTGGTCAGCGGTGTGCCGGAGGAACAGATTTTAGAAGTGAAACAGAGTGAAATCGGACAGACAGCAAAAGCGTCTATTCAGAAGTCAGGGAGAAATCCGGCACTGTTTAAAAGCCTGATTATGACGGCTATATATGCTTTGGAGCTTCTGATTAGTAAGGTGTTTAAAACAGCTTTGGAAAAGGCTGATAAGGTGACGGAAGGGGGTGTAAAGTCAGAGCCTGAGCAGATGAAAGTTCGGGCAGTCAATGAGCTTGTGATGGCGAAAAGTGAACCGATACCGGAAATGCCGAAGAAGTCCAAACCTGCTTCCAACTATCCAAGGCTTGCAGATATTTATAGCAAGTTGGGGAAGCAGAACAAAGCCATTTGTCAAAGGGAGCAACAGCTTGCAAGTGTTGAGAAGGAGATTGCCGGAACAAAAGGGATTTTCAAGGGAAAACAGCGTAAGGAGTTGCAGGAGCAGGCAGAACAGTTAATGATACAGATAGCCAATATCAAACAGTATTTGTCAAGTATCGTGCAGAGTTATGGCTATAACAATGTAAAGGAGTTCTTGGCTGAATACCATACCTGTAAAGCTGAATACTGCGATTATCAGTCTGCAGTTGCAAGGTGGGAACAGCAGGCCGGAAATAAGGCAGAGTCGGACAGCTTAAAGGCAAGGCTTCAAAGAAAGGCGCAAGAAGTAAAGGAACGAGAAAACAACAGACAGAGCCAGCATTACCGGAGCGATAGAGGTGGCAGATAGGAAAATATATAATCATATTGACAAACAAGACCACAAGTGATAGTCTCTAAATAAGACTACTGCTTGTGGTCTACTGGCTTTAGGAGGATACATATATGGATATTCAATTAGGTGTTATTGAGGCAAGATATGCAGATATGATTTGGGAGCATGAACCAGTTACTTCATCGGAACTGGTAAAGATGACGGCAGTGGAGTTTAACTGGAAGCGTACAACTGCACACAATGTTTTGAGAAGATTGATTGATAAGGGATTGTTTCGGAATGAAAATGGACTGGTAACAGCCGTAATATCCAGAGAGGAATTTTATGCCAGACAGAGCAGACAGTATGTAGAAGACACCTTTGCGGGTTCTCTTCCGGCATTTATTGCAGCATTTACGCAGGATGCAAAACTGACACCGGAAGAAGCGGAGGCAATTCGTAAGATGATTGATCAGGCGGAGGAAAAATGAGTATGGGAGAAATTTTCTTAAAACTGCTGAATATGAGCATCACAGCCAGTTGGATAATTTTAGCAGTATTAGGTATTCGACTTTTATTCAGGAGAATACCTAAGTGGATTACCTGTTTATTATGGGGTGTGGTAGCAATCCGACTGATATTTCCGTTCTCCATAGAAAGTGTATTTAGTCTGCAACCAAGTGCAGAGCCTATCAGAACCAGTACCATGGTAGAGGGAGAACTGATACCTTATGTGCCGTCCGTAGACAGTAACATAGGTGTTGTAGAAAATACGATAAATCCCGCACTAGCAGAAACCTTTGCATATCAGGAAACCCAAAGCGTGGCTCCGCTACAAATAGTGACAGAAATCGCAGGGGGGCTTTGGTTATGCGGAATGGTGGTGCTTCTTATTTTGGCATTGGTGAGTATGATAAAATTGCGCCTATGTGTAAGGGAAGCTGTGCTATATAGAGAAAACATCTATATTTGTGATGCAGTAAAATCCCCTTTTATTTTGGGAATTATCAGACCCAGAATATACCTTTCCTCTTCACTATCAGAGGAAGAGATGGCATATATTATAGCGCATGAGAGTGCACATCTTAAAAGAAAAGATCACTTGTGGAAACCTTTTGGGTATTTGCTTCTTTGTATCTATTGGTTCAATCCTCTTTGCTGGGTTGCATACATTATGCTATGCAAGGATATTGAGCTTGCCTGTGATGAAAAGGTAATTCGTGATATGGACTTTGAGGATAAGAAAAAATATTCCAGAGTGCTATTGTCTTGTGCAACGCAGAGGCGATTAGTAATGATGTGTCCATTGGCATTTGGAGAAGTGGGAGTAAAGGATAGAGTGAAGTTGGTGCTGAATTACAAAAAGCCATCCTTTTGGATTGTTTTGATATCCATGGCTGCCTGTGTAGTAGTGGCTATATGCTTTTTGACAGAACCGAAAAGTGATTTTTCAATAGCAGACTACAAGGCAATCAGTTATAGAGAATATCAAAAATTGACAGGATATGACGCGGAATTCTATCATGCCTTATATTATATCGGGGAATTGCCCAAAACGGAATTATCAATCGTTTTTGAAGGAGACTATGATGAAGATTTAGCAGGGGCTGTTCTGGCTGAGGATGCGAAAGCAATAAGGATACAGGGGAGATTATCAGAGTTGTTTGGCGATGATACTAAACAATTAAGTGAGTCTGAACTCCTAAAAAAAATAAGTGAAAATTACGGAAATGTTATTTCCATAGATTATAGGGAAGGGGCGGGAACCGCATATTATGTGGGGGATTATTATGCACATATAGCAGTTGCAGCTGATACGGATGATAATAGGAATACGGTGTTTGAGATTGCAGTGGAAAATCAGACGAAAAACGAAAAAATATTTTCAGGCAGCAGTTCTTTTTGGCTTATCTGGGAAGAGGAGGAGCCAGTCAAAGAAAACGAAAATGTGGAAAACGCAAAAGATGACAATGGATACATATGGCTATCCGATACAGTGTTTATAAGTGAACTTAAGGACTTGGATGGCAATGGTACGAAAGAATATGTGGAGGTCGATCTAGGAGATGAATCAAACAACTTCTATTCCCATTTCAAGTTTTATTGGAATGGTGAGATGATTTATGAGTATGAGGATCCTTGTAGAATTGACCCATGCGTAGCAGAATATGTAGACTTGGATCATGATGGGGAAAAAGAAATTTTCTTTTCATTTGCTCCAAGAGTAAATTCCATGCCACTTATGGAGTATATCGTATTAAAGCAGAACAATTCAAGTTGGAAACCGCTGGAGATGATTCATGGCGAAACGATGATGGATAATGCATTTCCATTGTCTGTTACAAAGGGAGACACCAAGTGGCAGGCTGTGATATCCTGTGAAAATTTGGATGAATCAGTTACTTTCGATGTAGAATCACATTATTTAGATTTGAAAAGAGAATTTCTTTCAGACAACGGGGAAGAAACGGAATTTACCAGTCAGTTGGTTGAGTGGTATGAAACAGAATTTGTAGATTACCCTTCGGGAGAAATCTGTGGGAATGTGTCAGCGTGGGGAATTTGGAATATAGAAGTAGGAGAATATGAAGGAAAAACCTGCCTGATTGCAACACATGGGATTCAGTGTTATGATAAGTTTGATTTTTGGGGAGAGGCAGATGTCTACTTTGATTATGATGAAAAAGGAAATACAAGATTTTTGAGCATCCAGTTTAGACCACAGTATCAGTATTTGGATCAAAATAAAGAAGCCGAAGAAAGAATTTATGAAGGTGAGACGCCCGGCGTATCTTATGGTGATATTGCGGAAAGATATTATACTGTAGGTCAATATATGAAAGAGGTAAAGGATGTATCAAAGGCTATGGCCGCAGCAGGGGATTCGTATATATGTGATGAGTACCTAAATGCGATGGGAAGCCCGGAGGCTGAATCTGTATATGTATTGCATGATTTAAATAATGACGGTATAGAGGAATTTTTTATAGGTCTTAAATTTAATTATGATATACCTTACTATGTAATTTATGATGTATATACGTGGAAAGACGGAAGAGCGTATCAGTTAATGAGAGGTATCGGATATCGTAATGGCTCGTGTAAGATATGTGAAAATGGAGTAATAGAGGATAATTATTCAGGGTCGGCATGGGACGGGCAAACATTATACCATATTTTACCTGAGGGAGGAATTGAACTTGAGACAATAGACAGTGTTTCTTCAAGGCGAGACGGCACAGTTCAATCCTATTATCACTGGAATGAATTGATAGATGAAAATTCGCTACAAACGATATTGGAGCAATATCAACCGGAGTCTGTCACATATGTCGATTGTAATAGGGAGACAATTGAGCAACTACGTCTGAGTGGAATAAGAAAATAACTTACCGATTGACTTATAACTGATATTAAGGACAAGATGCATATTAGCTGATCAGGAGCAAGTATTCCGGTGCCAAAACGGTGCCACGAAACCATGCAAATAAAAATAGACCATGTAAAATCAACGAAACTATGCAGATTTCAGCCATAAAAAGCATAGAAAATATGTTGAAAAACGCTATTCAGATAACGTGAAGGTGGTAGAACCGTTGGTTCCGGTCGTGTAGCTACCATCATCGAGTAATTGTGCGTTAGCAATGAGAAGCATTAAATAAGTGTAAAATAGTCCAGAGCAAGCTTGCTTGCTTCTGGGCTTTTTTATGCTTATGGGAATGCGGCGAATGCCGCATTCATCGAGGAAACACGCATATAGAATGTTACATATAAAGTGGTTGTATCTTCAAGTAAAAATTGGTTGACAAAAATGACTACTGACAGTAGACTATACATAAACGACTACACGTAGTAGACGAAAGGGGGGTGATCATATGAGTGAAATAAGATTAGGAGCAGTAGAGTCCAAGTTTGCAGATATCATATGGAATAATGAACCATTGCGACCAGTAGAATTGGAGAAACTCGCGGAAGCTGAATTGAATTGGAAGCGGACGACTACTTTAACTATTTTAAAAAGGCTATGTGAGAGAGGAATTTTTCAAAACAAAGATCGAATTATTACTTCCTTAATCAGTAGAGAAGAGTTTTATGCTCTCCAAAGTGAAAAGTTTGTTAATGATACTTTTGAAGGTTCGTTACCGGCTTTTTTGACTGCATTCGGTTCCAGAAAGAAGTTATCGGATAAGGAAGTGGAAGAATTGAAAAAGGTGATAGATAGTATGAGGAGGTGAGTGGATGGATTGGTATGAATTATTACCGAAGATTTTGAATATGAGTCTTACAGCAAGCGTTATCAGTGTTACGGTGATTATACTTAGATTGTTGTTGAAACGGGCGCCCAAGGTATATTCCTATATGTTATGGTCGGTAGTATTGTTTCGTCTGCTTTGCCCTATCACTATAAATACTCCCTTATCGGTATTGGGTTTATTTGATCCCCCAATTGTGGAAACAACTGATAGTGTGAGTCAGGTTGCATATATTCCGAACAATATCGTTCATACAGAGAATCCAGAAGTGACATTACCAGTTCCGGTATTGGACAATGCTATAAATAATGCGTTGCCACAAGGGGCGGAACAGCTTGTAGCAGATCCTTTGGAGGCGCCTGTCAGCATTGCGACCTATATATGGCTGGCTGGAATCGTGGCTATGATAGGCGTTAGCATGATTTCTTATGTTAAGTTACGAAAGAGTCTGGTTGGAGCAGTGCGGGTAAGGGGTAATATTTATGTTGCGGACTACATTACTACTCCTTTTGTACTTGGCATATTCAGACCGCGTATCTATTTGTTATCTTCATTAAGCGAACAAGAACAGGAGTATATTCTAAAACATGAGCAATATCATATTCGCAGAGGGGATCATATTTTTAAATTGCTTGCCTATGTAGCCCTTTGCATACACTGGTTTAATCCATTGGTTTGGCTAGCCTTTCTATTATTTAGCAAGGACATGGAAATGAGTTGTGATGAGGCGGTTGTCAAAAAACTTGGGGAAGATGTACGAGCAGATTATTCTGCTTCTTTACTGAATTTAGCAACAGATAATGCTATTATGTTTGGAATGCCACTTGCATTTGGTGAGGTGGACACCAAAGGACGCATCAAAAACCTGGCAGCGTGGAAGAAACCTACTTTCTGGGTTACCATAGGGGCAATTTTGATATGCATTGTTGGAATTGTGATATGCATATCCAATCCAAAGGAAGAAAATTTGTATGCACCGGAACCTTTTGGTCATAGCTACAGGGTGGCAGAAATTATGAATGATGCATCCCATTATGCGTTCGCCTATACACTTGAAACGGCACCCAGATATCAATTTACATCGGATTATACTATGCTCATGTCAGGTGATGTATTGGATGATAAGGGCACAACGGAGTGGGTACAGCAGAGCGGGAAAATTGAGGAAGTAAAGATTACAACAGAAAACTTTGATAACTATTTCGATATGTCCGGCTTTACTATTTCAAATGATTCATGGTCAAAATTTAGAAATACAATAAATAAGGCGTGGCGGATAGATGTGGAGAATAATGTGTTTTACTATTTCCTTCAGACAAAAGACGGAAGTGTATATCTGACTTATGGGTATGACGCAGATAATAGTACGGAAGTGTTGGAGGAAGGTTCTTATATCCGATGGTTGTTTCGTTTGGAACGTACAGACATCCTAAGTTGCAATGCCATTAGTGAGGACTGCAATGCGTACATTGAGCCGACATATTATCTAAATAGTGACGAAGTGAAATATGATGAATTATATCCAAATCCGATAAATCATTCCGGAAAGCTGGTATTTACCGTGGATGGTGGTACAGATACAAATGTTTTGGCCGTTAATGAGGAGTATCATAAGTACACATCGGACGGAGTTATTGTAGAAAAAGAAACTTATGAGCTGGAACGTAATGCACAGGGAAAGTTTGAGTTGGAGGTTGCTGTCCGGGGCGATCATCGTGATGAGGCAATATATTTCATTTATGTCTATGGAAAATCCGGATTTTACGCAATGAAGATAGATTTTCAGACTAGCGAAAGTGCACTGGCAATTGAGGTACCGGGAACAATGGAAATAGATAATATGGTGGACAAGACGGATTCCTTGGATACAGCCATATTAAACGCTATTATTGAACATACTGCATCCGATTATCCGGATGGTGCCTATCATTGTGCCAGCTTTGTGGAGTTCCATAGTGAGGAATTATGCGGAGTGCCTATTGCTGATGGGAATATTTCGAAAGAGTTAATAATGGTATACGGAATGGCATTGGAACAGTCATTTTCTTATTCGGAAGGTAAGTTAAATCAAGTCGGTGGAAGCCATATGCCGGTGGTCATCACTTTTGAAGTGGCAGATAATACATATACGGTGACTGATTTTTGGGTTCCCAGAGATGGAAGTTATTATGTATCGGATATTAGGGACAAATTTCCGGATGAAATTGAAGAAGATGCTCTGGATACGCAGAAATATGTGGTGGCTCAAATACAAGAGTGTTATAGTAGAGCGGTTCAGTATTATCAGGTAGATACGGAAGCCGTTATAGAAGAATTATTTGACAAAATGGAAGCATCTCCGGCAACCGCATCGAATCCGGCAGATTATATTGATGCACATTCTTTGGAATACAGAGAACTTATGTATTATGGACAATACAGTTTAAACTATATCTTTCATAAATTTATGGAAGGAGAACAGAAGGGATTGCGTGGTCAATTGATGAAGATACTTTTAGATGATTTGGCCCCAGAAGCAAAGCTTCGATTATATGCAGAAACTGGACAAGAGTACTTCGATGAATGGGCAAAGGGTGCTGTAGAAGTATTAGAGCAACATGATATGGAATGGATAAAAGAAAATCAACCCGCAATGTGGATTTATTTGCAGATGGTTGAGTAAAGGATGAAGAGAACAGCTTCGTTACAGTGTGACGAGGCTGTTTTTTGTTAGTTGTAGTCGTTTTTTGTAGATGTTATAGTTAGAAAGTATGAAATATAGAAGAAAACTACGATATAAAATGGAAAGTTTGGGATACAAATGGTTGTAATATATTTTAGTGGCACTGGCAATTCCAGATACGTAGCAGAATTGTTTTGCAATGAATATGATGAAGGGGCTAAAGCATTTTCGATAGAAGACGATGATATTACCCAGGTTGTGAAAAATGAAGAAATGCTTGTATTTGCATATCCGGTGCAATATAGTACAGTGCCAAAGATACTGCGTGATTTTATAATTGAAAATAACGAACTGTGGGAGAGTAAGAAGGTCTTTGTTATTGCCACAATGGGATTGTTTAGTGGTGATGGAGCAGGAATTCTTGGGCGGCTTTTACTGCAATATGGAGCAGAAGTAATAGGTGGATTGCATTTGAAAATGCCGGATAGCATAGGCGATGAAAAAGTGTTGAAGCGTCCGCTGGAAAAGAACAGGGAACTTGTGAAGAAAGCGGAGCAAAAGATTAGCAGGTCGGTTCAGCTTTTGAAATCAGGGAAACCAACCCAGGAGGGAATTGGTGTATTATATCGTATGGCTGGCTTCTTTGGACAAAGACTGTATTTTGGACATAAGACAAAGAATTATTCTAATAAACTGCGTGTAGATGAAGATAAATGCATAGGGTGTGGCAAATGTGAAAAGTTGTGTCCGATGAATAATATCAAGATTGTTGATAAGAAAGTGGTACAGAATAATCAGTGTACTATGTGTTATAGGTGCATCAATAATTGCTCGAAGCAGGCTATGACGTTGCTTGGGAAAAAGGTTGTGGAGCAGAGTGTGATAGAGAAATATTTATGATGAGGAGAGCGTAAATGGTACTGTTAGTGGTGGATACACAGAAATTGATAACCAATTCGGATTTGTATAATTTTAATGCGTTTGAAAATGCTGTAAAAGCGTTAATTGCAGCAGCCAGAGAGAATAATGTTGAAGTTATTTATGTAAGACACGATGATGGTGTCGGTGCGGAATTGACAAAGGGAATACCTGGTTTTGAGATATATGAAGGTTTTGGTCCGCAACCGGGTGAAAAGATTTTCGATAAGACAGTAAATAGTTCTTTTAAGGGGACCGGTTTGTTGGAATACTTGAGGGAGAAGAATGTCCAGACGGTAACAGTTGTAGGATTGCAGACAGATTACTGTATTGATGCAACAATCAAGTGTGGATTTGAACATGGTTTTAAAATGATTGTTCCTGAGAATGCGAATTCCACATTTGATAATGCTTTTATGACGGGAGAGCAGAGTTATAAGTATTATAATCAGTTTATGTGGAAAGGCAGATATGCGGAGTGTATTTCTGTGGAGGAAACGATTGAGAGGATGAAGGAAGTACAGAATGGAAGAGGTTATTAGAAAATATTTTCAGTGCTGGCTGGATAAAGATATTGATGCTGTAAAGGGGATTTTTAGCGACGATATTATTTACAGTGAGTGTTATGGTCCGGTATATAAAGGCATTGGACAGATAATCAGATGGTTTGAAGATTGGAACCGGAAAGGGACTGTTTTGCAGTGGGATATAAAGCGTTTGATTGTTTCCGGGAATACAGCCGTTGTGGAATGGTTTTTTCAGTGTGACTATGAGGAAAATGTGGATGGCTTTGATGGAGTGACCGTTGCAGAGTTTAATGCGGATATGAAGATTTGTAATTTGAAGGAGTTTCAGTCGAAGACAGAGCATTATTATCCGTATGGGGAATAATATATAAATATTTTGCAATCAAATCTTATATAATTTTAGTAAAGTTAATTTGAAGGAGTCAGTTAATAGCTGATTCCTTCTTTGTTTTCTGCCCATTACAATTGTGAAATAGAAGTTATAAGTATAAAAGGTAAAAACATTGCATAAAATGATATAAAAAATAACAAGAAATAAAAACTTATTGACTTTGGCGCGGAAAGGTGGTAGTATGACCGTGGAGGTGCATGAAATGATTACTTATGTGAAGATGAAAAATTTTATGTCATTCAAGGATGTAATGTTTGATTTCAGAAACGGAAGCAAAGGTGCCAAGAAATTTATCTCCATTTATGGTGAAAATGGTAGCGGAAAATCCAATTTTGTTACATGCATTGATTTGTTAAGAAAGTCTATTGAATCGTTTCAGATGGTAGGAGAAACGGAAAGAATAATGGAAATTGCTAAGGAAAAAGATATTCCGCAGGAACTTTTTGAGATGTTGTTGAATAGCACAAGCATCTTAAAATACAAAGAAAACTGCAGAATGATTGAGTGTGAGGAAGCAACTACCATTGAATATGGATTTCAAACAAACGGGCATGAAGGTTATTATGTAATGTCCTTTGAAGACCGTTTTTTGTATGAAAAGCTTTATTATTTTACAGGAAAGCAACGTGGTGTATTGTATGAAATCGATTATACAAAGGAAAATTCAAAAATAGAATTTTCAAACAAGCTTTTTAAAAATAAGAAGGTTGAATTAGAACTTAGGGATGAAATAAGTAAATATTGGGGCAAACATACCTTGTTAAGTATCTTTAATAAGGAAAGAGAAGATAAGAACGAGGAGTATATAAAAGAAAGTTATTTAGAGTATGTGTTTGACATAATTGATATGTTGAAGGATACTACAATCCATTGTAAAAAAACATCCTCTTCGGGTAGTGAAATAAATGCCGGTAAACCTAGAAATGTGCTGAGAGATTTGAAGGATGGAAAAATAAAAAAAGATAAAGAAGGCTTGTTGGATCGTTCGGAAAGAATTATTCGCGATTTCTTTACCCAAGCGTATGCTGATATTAAAGATGTATACTATGAAAGAGAAATCGAGAATGATGTGATTTTGTATAAATTATATGTTAGAAAAATGATTGGCGGAAAAATTAGGACAATACCTTTTTCCAGAGAGTCAGCAGGTACGCAGCATATTATTGACATTATTCGTTCGTTGCTTGGTGCATTTTGTGGGGTTACGGTTGTCTATGATGAAATAGATGACGGAATACATGACTTGCTTTTAAAAAATGTATTGGAATCAATGATAGAGGATATCACGGGTCAGCTTATTATTACAACGCACAATACGTACATGTTGGAGACTATTGATATTAAATCTGTGTATTTGATTAATGTCGATTATCAAGGTAATAAAGAAGCCAAGTGCTTAGATAAGTATCCAAGAATTCAAGGGACAAATAATCCAAGAATTATGTACTTAAAAGGATTGTTTGGTGGTGTACCAATTGTAGATATATTGGACTATGATACAATATTGCAGGAGTTGGATGATTTGTCAGATGTAGAAGGAGGCGAGTAGTATTGCCTCATAATGCATTAAATTATACAAAATGTGCAGTCATTGTTCATGGAAAATCGGAGTTTGTATTAGTAAAGTACATTTATACGAACTTGCATTTGCCTGTAAAGATCATCGCGAAAGATAAAGGACGTGGAAGTATTCAGATAAATGGATTATCAGAATATTTAAGAAAAAAGCAGTTCAGAACGCTTAAGGAATTTGCTAATGAGTATTCCGTAGAATATGACAGAAAAACAAAAGGTCTCAAAAATTTTAAACTCTTTATCATAATGGATACAGATGATTGTGATGAGAATACAAAGTCTAAATATATTTCCGGAGAACTATTTGAAGGGCATCCATTAAAAGAGTATATTGTGCCAGTCTATAATGTTTCCAATCTTGAGGATGTAATGATAAAGGCTGGAATAATGGTTAAAAGGATATCTGATGCGCAAAAAGGTTCATATTATACAAAGATCTTTCCGATTAATACTGGACCATTAAGTGTTGATACGGTCAATCAAGTAAGGACATTTGCCAAGAAAATAGAAGGTATTACAGAGACAAACATGCTGACATTTGTTGAGTATTGTTTTCAGCAAATGCCGGGAGAAAAATTATGGGAGGAAAGAGGTGAGAAATAAAAGTATAAGTGGACAAAGTAAAAAGGCTGAAGTTGCAGCTTCAGCCTAGGCTTGAATGACCCACAGATGATCAAACGAATTCGAATCTATATTATCATCTGGAAGTCTGCTTTACAACCCCCAAAAAAATAAAAATGATATTCCTAACTTTTTTATTTAAATTCCACCGCCCGCTTAGGCGGTGGAATTTACTCCCGCACAGTTGATATTTACTCTTTCATATAAAAGTGATAGACTTATCTTTCCTTCTGACAGCAGTTGGAGGAATAAGACTATGAGTAAATATATACCCGGTAATCAGAAACACTTAACTCTGGATGATCGTATTTACATCCAGAATGAGCTTTCCAAAGGTACTTCTTTTAAGGATATCGCACGCTTCCTCTGTAAGGATCCCACTACCATCTCCAAAGAGGTGAAGGCACACCGCCTGTCCGACTGGTATCACAAAGGCACTTTTTACAATGCCAAAAACTTTTGTGTGCACCGTTACCATTGCAAAAAGACAAACGCCTGTGGGAAGATCCTTCTTTGTGGTATCAAGTGTACTTCCTGTCCTACCTGCAACCAGACCTGTCCCGATTTTGAAAAGGAACGCTGCAGCAGGCTCGATAAAGCTCCTTATGTCTGCAATGGCTGTGACAAGCAGATTTCCCACTGTACCATCGCACATAAGTACACTTACAATGCCAGATTTGCTGACCGCAAATATCGGGAATGCCTTAAAGAGTCCCGTTCCGGTATCAGTATGACCAAGCATGAACTTCACCGGAAAGACAGGATCATCAGTCCTCTGATCGAGCAGGGACAGTCTCCTTACCAGATCATTACAAACCATCCGGAACTGGAGCTGTCTGTCCGCAGCGTTTACACCTATCTCGACATGGGAATCCTGACCGCAAGAAACATTGACCTGAAGCGTAAAGTGAAGTTCAAACCACGCAAGATACACAAAACACAGATCTCTGACCGCCGTGTTTTCCAGGGCAGGACTTACACCGATTTCCAGCAGTTGGGACTGTCTTCCTTTGTGGAAATGGATACCGTGCATTCCGCCTCCGGATCGTCAAAAACACTGCTTACTTTCTTTTTTACAAGGGAAAAGCTGTTTCTTGCTTTCCTGATGAACCGTAACACAGAGGGTGCTGTAAGGCTTGTCTTTGACCGGTTGGAAAAGCGCTTTGGTACTTATGATTTTCAGACATTGTTTGAATACATTCTTACCGACAGGGGCTCGGAGTTTGGTAATCCCGAATCTCTGGAAACCGGGTTTACAGGGATCCAGCGTACCAGTATCTATTACTGCGACCCTATGCGCAGCGGGC
>ENA-OPLX01000629-OPLX01000629.1-human-gut-metagenome-genome-assembly--contig:-NODE-629-length-17005-cov-6.815516_pt1 | contig 17005 bp, 10 predicted proteins | sample MGYA00241447_ERZ501726 | MGnify/ENA primary metagenome ERZ501726 (study PRJEB25962, sample SAMEA2042617) | human gut metagenome | biome: human gut; feature: human-associated habitat; material: faeces...
CGGCAATGGAGTTTGGGCTTGTATGTCTCGGGATAGTGGTGTATAAACAGTAACAAAATATATTAAAAGTCCGGCAGAAAAGCTGTACTCAAAGCACAGTTTTCCACCGGATTATTTTACAGAATTGTTATATTTCAGAATAAACTTTATCTTCTTCCAGAAATCTGGCTTTTCCATCTTTTACTTCAAGCAGATTGATACTGCAGTTTGGAGGCACACATCCATGCCAGAAATGTTCCGGATCCTGATAGACGTTCTGAAGCAGTGCACGAACTGCACATCCATGAGAAGAAACAAGAATTGTTTTGTCTGCCAGAGCAGGATCTGTCGTTTTCTCCACCCAGAATTCTCTGGTGCGTTTCAGGATATCAGAAATGTTTTCGCCGTTTTGAGGGCGTTCAAATTTCTGTGGCTCTTCAAAGAAAATTTCCATTTCATGACTGATGATCTTTCCTTGTTCATCCTTAAACCGGCTTCCTTCAAGAACTCCGAAATCAATTTCCTGGATTCTTTTATCCTCAATAACGGGAATCTGCCTGTTTCCCAGCACATAATGTGCTGTCTGTCTCGCTCTTGCCAGAGGACTGGTAAAACAGATATCAAACGGAACATCTTTTAATGCTTCTCCTGTTCTTTTCGCCAGTTCAATTCCTTCCGGTGCAAGGGGAATATCCATTGCCCCCTGCACTTTTTTCAGTTTATTCCACTGAGTTATCCCATGTCTTAATACATAAATCAGCATTAACTTCTCAACTCGATTCCAAGGTCTGTCAGACCATTCAGGATTTTCTTCATTGCAGCTGTAATCTCGCTCTCTTCCAGAGTCTTGTCATGGTGACGGAATACCAGAGAATAAGCCATGGATTTATATCCTCCTTTAATCTGGTTTCCTTCATAAATGTCAAATAACTGATAACTCTCCAGAATCTTTCCGCCTCTCTGAGTCAGAATATGTTCAATCTGTCCTGCAAGAACGGTTTTCGGAACAACCATACTTAAATCGCGGGTTACTGCAGGATATTTTGCAATTCCTGTGTATTTATGGTTGAAGCTTGCAAATTCAAGAACCGTAAGGATATCAATCACTGCCACATATGCCTTATCACCGATTCCATAAGTATCTGCAACCAGAGGATGAACCTCTCCCAGATAGCCTACAACCTTACCATCATAAACCATATTTGCCTGTCTTCCGGGATGAAGGTAAGTCTTTCCGCTGTTTGGATCATAATCTACTTTATCTCTCATTCCTACTTTCTCAAAGAACTCTTCACATACACCTTTCATGTCAAAGAAATCGCCGTTTCCATACATACCAAGTGTAAAGTGCATACGCTCATCCGGAAGTTCTGTAAGAGGAAGTGCATTCGGACGATATACATTACCAAGTTCATAGAGACGTACATCTTTATTTCTTCTGTTATAGTTCGTAGCCAGAGAACTGAGCATACCGTTTAAAGTAGTTGTTCTCATGACACTGTAGTCTTCTCCCAGAGGATTGCTGATCACGATTCCCTGACGGAGCTTACTGTCAGCCGGAAGTCTTAATTTGTCAAATACCTTCGGACTTTCGAAAGAATAGGTCATTCCTTCAGAGAAACCACAATATTCCGCAATATCACGTGCCACTGCTTCAATACGAAGTTTAAACGGAAGCTTACCTGTTGTAGCTTCACCTGTAGGCAGAGTAGTCGGAATCTTATCATATCCGAAAAATCTTGCAACTTCTTCTGCAACATCAGCTACATAATGGATATCCTGACGGAAAGTAGGAGCTACGATCTCATTTGTTTTTTCGTCATAGGTCAGTTCTACTTTTGCCAGATAAGCAAGCATTTCTTCCGGTGTCAGGTCAGTTCCAAGAAGAGCATTAATCTTCTCCGGTTTGAAAGGAACTCTGGATGGTTCTCTTACTTCATTGCAGATATCTACCATTCCACCTACGACTTCACCTGCTCCAAGTTTCTCCATCAGCTGGCATGCTCTGTCGATAGCTGCCTGCGCATTGTTCGGGTCAAGACCTTTTTCGAATTTACCGGAAGCATCTGTTCTCAGACCGATTCTCTTGGAAGAAAGGCGGATATTTGTTCCATCAAAACATGCAGCCTCGAAAAGAACAGTTTTTACATCGTCTGTGATCATAGAATTCTCTCCACCCATGATACCGGCAATACCAACTGCTTTCTCACCGTCACAAATCATCAGTACCTGATCATCCATGGTACGTTCCTGTCCATCCAGCGTTACAAATTTCTCATCATTCTCTGCACGACGTACAACGATTTCTTTTCCTGCAATCCTGTCCAGATCATATGCGTGCATTGGCTGACCAAATTCTTCCATTACATAGTTTGTAATATCTACCAGATTATTGATCGGACGAATTCCATTGGAAGCCAGACATCTCTGCATCCATTTCGGAGATGGTCCGATCTTAACATTCTTTACGACTCTTGCGCAGTAACGTGGACAAAGTTTCGGATCTTCTACCGTTACTTTTACATAGTCAGAAGCTTTTTCATCATTTCCCTTACACTCTACAACAGGAGGACAGAATTTCTCATTAAACGTAGCTGCCGCTTCTCTTGCAATTCCCAGTACGCCGTAGCAGTCAACACGATTGGATGTGATTTCATATTCAAAGACAACATCATCCAGGCCCAGTGCCTTGATCGCACTCTCGCCTACAACAGCGTCTTCAGGGAAAATATAGATTCCGTATTCCGGTGCTTCCGGATACATTTCTCTTGTGCTTCCCAGCTCTTCGATGGAACACATCATACCATAGGAATCGATTCCGCGAAGTTTTCCTTTTTTGATTTCAATTCCACCCGGTGTTTTCTTTCCGTCATGTCCACCGGCAACACGTCCGCCGTCAAGAACAACTGGAACTTTCTGTCCACTTGTTCCTGGTTCAATATTAGGAGCACCTGTAACTATCTGAACAGTTTCATTTCCTACATTCACCTGACATACTACAAGCTTGTCTGCATCTGGATGTCTTTCTACTGAAACAATCTGTCCTACAACAATTTTATCCAGATTTTTATCAAGCTCATTAAAACATTCTACCTTAGTACCTGAAAGAGTCATAGCATCTCTGAATTCCTGATTTGTACACTCTAAACCTGGAACAAGGTCCTTTATCCATTTAATAGATGTATCCATACTTATCCTCCACTTATTATTAATTAGAACTGCTTTAAGAATCTTGTATCATTCTCGTATAACAATCTCATATCATCGATTTCGTATTTAAGAAGGGCAACTCTTTCAAGACCTACGCCAAACGCAAAACCTGTATATTTATCTTTATCAATTCCGCACATTTCAAATACATGTGGGTGAACCATTCCGCAGCCAAGTATTTCAATCCAGCCCTCACCCTTACAAAAACGGCATCCCTTGCCGCCACATTTAAAGCAGCTTACATCCATCTCGGCACTAGGCTCTGTGAATGGGAAATGATGTGGTCTGAACTTAACCTTAGTATCTTCACCGAATAACTCCTTAGCGAATTCTGCAAGTGTTCCCTTAAGGTCAGCAAATGTTATGTTCTCATCAATTACAAGACCTTCAACCTGATGGAAGCAAGGTGAATGGGTTGCATCAACTTCATCTGCTCTGTATACACGTCCAGGTGAAATCATTCTTATTGGAAGTCTGCCTTTTTCCATAACTCTTGCCTGAACAGGTGATGTCTGTGTTCTAAGAACAACTTTATCATTGATATAGAATGTATCCTGTTCATCTTTTGCTGGATGGTTAGCTGGAATATTAAGTGCCTCAAAGTTGTAATAATCATATTCTACCTCTGGACCTTCTACAACTTCGTATCCCATTCCTATAAATATCTTTTCTATTTCTTCACGCGCAAGCATATTAGGATGTTTATGTCCAAGTTCAGCTTTCTTGGCTGGAAGTGTTACATCAATTACCTCTGCCTTCATCTGAAGCTCTCTCTTCTTGGCAGCAAGCTCTTTCTTGGCAGCCTCTAATACTTCTTCAATTGCCTGTCTTGTTTCGTTGACAATCTGTCCAACCTTAGGTCTGTCCTCAGGAGCTACCTCCTTCATACCCTTTAAAACTTCAGTAAGCTCGCCTTTTTTACCAAGAAAAGCAACTCTGATATCATTTAACTTATCAAGAGAATCTGTTGCCTTTATCTGTGACAACGCATTTTCTTTGATTGCATCAAGTCTTTCTTTCATCTTATCCTCCTTCTTGCGCTATTTACACATTGTTAATCATTTCGCAAAAAACCACTCTCAATTGTAACACAATGCTCATATTTCGCAAGTATTATTTTAATTATTCTTATGTCTTTTCTCATAAATCTCAAGAACCTGCATAGCTTCCTTGGCATGCACCTTATTCTTTTTAGTCACATTTTTAATATTATTTCTTGCATCTTCTATTCTTGATTCATTATATTCTATCTGTTCTCTTAACTTCTGGCGTCTTATGGAAAGATTATGTCTTACCTCTACCATTTCTTTAGGATTAAGTATCGCCTTAACTTGTCCTATCCATATATGTGTATCAATTACACCAAGCTGTCTTAATATATCTGTAAGCTCCGCTTCTGCCTCATTAAGATTACTTGTTATCTCAAGTATTTTACGCTGTTCATCTTTCATCTCAACATATGCCTGAAACTTCTGCTCAAGCTCAAATGCACTCTTTACCGCATATTTGCTATATTCATATTCAAGCACATTTACAGCATTTACATACTTTATCTTGTACTTATTAAGAAGTGCTGTTGCTTTATTAAGCTTTACCTCTGTCACATACACTTTTCGTTCTGTTGATTTAAGATAAGCAAACAGACCAAGCGAAAGCGTAAGTGCAAGTATTACAACTGTTATGAACATTCCAATGTGTTCATCATCTGGTGAAGCCGCTGATATAAGAAGAAATATAACAAACACCCCTACAAGAAGTGCCAGCATAAGTACTGAATACTTCTTAATTCTAAGCTGTTTTTTCACAAGGTCATTTGCCTCTATACGATACATTGACCTCTCACCCTTAATCATTCTTACATTCTTTAATACTGTATTGTAATCTTCTTCATCGTGCCTCAGCTTTACAAGTGCCTCTGGAAAATCTTCCTCATAAGATTCCATCATACGGTACACTTTGTTGGAAAGCTTGTTCTCCGGTGATTTAAAAATACGCCTGTCAACCGACAGATTATCAACACGGTCTGCCGCATACATAAGCTTAAGCTTTATATCTTCCGGTGCATTCTCGATTCTTTGTATATCCTCATAATAATCAGTTACACTGTCATATTCTACCTTGGCATTCTCTATATATCTTGAAGCTTCCTCCATAATATCACACTGGCTTTTAACAAAGCTCCCAACCTCTGAGCCTGTAAATCCTGCCGTGTCAACCTCTTCAAGATTATCCTGCGTATTATTGACCGCTCCGCCAAGATTAACCTTATCAACTGTTCTTATAAGCGTCTGTGCCTGTATACTGTTAAGCAGGTGGTCATATTTTTCTTCTTCCTTTAACACATCTGCCTGCTGTTTCTTAGTCTTTTCTGTCAGCCCTCTGGATTCATCAGCAGATGCATCACTGCCAGCCGTCTTATATAATTCTTCTTCCAGATCATCATTATGATTACTGCCAGTATACGAACCCACCTGATAGCTGTGTATCATATCATTAATAGAACGTTTATTTCTAAATCCATTCTCATCTTCATACACAAGCTCCTCAAGGTCTTTTAAATCCTCATCACTGTCATAATTATTTTTTAAGAATTTGAATAATCCCACTTGTCTTATCACCTCGCAGTATATTTATAATAATCCTGTTTCCAATTGGTAAGAATATCATCTAATACTTTATGATACCCTGCCACATCTCCTGCATTTTTATACTTCTCTGTGTCATTAAGCTTTCTAATCTCGTCCTGATAAGCTGCATTATCCATAAGCTGTTCTATCTTTCTTCTTATGATATACTCCTCCTCTGGCACATCTTCATTAATAACACTTCCGTCTTTATCCATAAACCACTTTGCCGCAAGGTAACACTTGTATGAATTCTTATGCTGTCCTATCTCATATGCTTTCATAAAGCTGTATGAAGCCTCATTATATAAGAACATTCTTGCAAGTGCAACACCCATATTATGGTACACACCTGCTAAGAACGCTGCCGGGGCAGCATTGCTGTATTCATCTATAATCTGCTTATAACAGTCAACCGCCTTATAGAAGCACTCATTAGAAAGAAAACTGTCCCCTCTTAATCCAAGTCTTTCATAAGCATTCTGATTATCAAGCGTATTCAGTATTTCGCTTATCTTTTCAATCTGTTCCAAAGAATAATAATCAACTGATTTAAGTATTGTGACAAGCATACTTGCCAACAGCTCATTATTACTTTTCATTATGGTTAATCTCTGGGCAAGTGCTGTATTTCCCACTTCATCCCTAAGAAATGTTATAAGCTCATCATTGATAAAATCATTAGTAAGTATATATATATTATTGTAAATATAATAACACAGTTCTTCTTCTGTATACAATCTGATACCTGACTGCATTATATATAAAGGATTGTCTGCAACCTTCCCCCTGCACAAAATCATTGCACTCATACATCTGCCTCACTTAAATCCAGTTCTTCAACTATAACACTATCCGATGCCTGATATATCTCACCAAAACCAAGGTCTTTTACTGTAACAATACATTTATCCTGTGAAGATGCCTTTACATTCATTGATATTCTTGTTGTCTTTCCTTCCCTGTAAGGAATAGAGCTTATATCAACCTGCTTTTCTATATATTTTCCGTCCGGCCATATAATCTGGAAATTTATAACCGACACATCTTCAATAATAAAATCAATTGTTCTTTCTGCCATATACCAGTTAGTTCCCATTTTGACAATTCTAAACTTCATAGGACGTCCGTGTTCTGATATATCCGTTTCAATATCAGCTTTTATCCTGCCATCTGTAAGAAGGCACACATTACCAAATACCTGTGGAGATATATACTCCAACGCTGCAAAGCACGCACCTCTTACATATAAATTCTGCCCAACAAATGCTTTTCTTCCTGCAACTAATACTTTGGTGAATTCATCTGGAAGCCTGTCCACATCAAATCCCATACCTGTAAGATATACACTTGAAGCCCTGTGCTTCTTAAAATATTCTGTCATATACAAGGTAACGGAATGTGAAGCCTTTTCTATTGTACTTCCTTCAGGCTGGCTTAATGTATGCTCCTGTAATATGTACTGCATATCACCAATCTTATTGCAGTACAATCTGTATACATCAATTCCCGAAGCATTGTAATCCATAAGCACTGTACCATTCTGATAAAGTTCCTTCTTCTGGCTGTACGCATAATATGCAAAGCTTTCTATTCTGCTTATTATCTGGTACTGCTCATTTGCAACACCTGCATTGTACAGCTCCTCCTTTACAATCTCCAGTGTATCTTTGGTAAAATCAGGAACAACAACACATATAGAAGCTACACTGCTGGCATTTTTCTTATTAATAACAGCTTTTATATTCTCTGATAATGTTTTGTCTTTTTCGGTATCTGCTGCCACTGGTGCTTTTAACTCACTGTCATACACACACATCTGTATATTATCCTCAAGCAGCTCCGCTCCTATTATCAAATCTGTATCGTTCATAACTATCTCCATTCTTAGCAGGAATTTAGTCTTACTGCCTCATATTCTCTGGTACAAACAACTGCTTTGTCACATAATCTTCTACTGCATAGCTTTCCATAAGCTTCTTTAATGTAACCATATCCCTTAGCTCCTCGCTTGCAAGACATTCATTAATTGCATCAAATCTGCCCTTATTATCTCCATCATTAAGGTTATCGTACAATATGTTATATTCCTTCGTATTAGTGTCTGTTCCAATTGTATAATTATATATAACCTTGTCGTTATAGAACAATGAAAGTCTGTATGTAAATACTCCGCAGTTATCACATTTCATAACTGCACTTGCATATTCTTTAGCATCATTAACTTTATAATTAATGACAACCTTATTATCAGGATTGCCATAATACTCAATCACTGTAACACCACATGCATTATACGGTATATTAAGAACACCATTAAAACGTTTATAATAATCATAGATTATCTCTTTTGCACATAATTCATCAAGAATGTTCTGTGCTGTGTCTTTAATATCTGGTTTATTCAATTCTTTTATATTCTCTGATACTTTTTTAAGCCACGCAGCAAGGCATATTACAGGAATACCAATCTTATCTTTGTAACATTCTTTTACAACCGTAAATGTTATGTCACTTACATTTTTTCCTTTAATAAAATATAAAAATGAATTATAAGCTATATATGCTTTGGCTATCAGCTGTGATGCACCTTTATTATAATAATCTGTAAATACCTGTGTAAGCTTATCATAATAATCTTTATCCTGAGTAAACATATACTGTGAGATAACCCTCTCAGAAAGATTTTTAATATTTACGCCAAAATCAGATGCACTCTTCCACAACCTGTACATATCCTTGTCTGAACCATTATAATTATCAACCATATATTCAAGTACCAGCTCATTATACAGATGATTCCTGAACACATATTCACACAATATATCTTTATAGCTTTCCTTATTAACCGAAGCAGTAAGCTCGTGTACTATGAACTTAAACATCTTGCCTGCTGGAACTATTGTATAGCCGTAGCGTTCCATAAGTTCCCTTGCCTCATAATACATTCCGTACTCCAAAAGTATTTCAATAAGCCCCTGTGCCGTATTGATATCAAGACCATCTTTAATAAGGTCTCTGTACTCATCATTAAAGGTTTCACCTTCATAATATTCTTTATAATATTCAATAAGCCACGAATTAATAAGTTGTCGGTATTCGTATGTAACTCCTTTAACCATCGCCGCTTTCTTATATATAGATGGTGTATCCGCATTATATATATGCTTCTTTCTGCAATAATCTGCTCTGAATAAAGCTATATATGGCTCTTCAATGTCATATTCATCTAACAATGTTATATCCAGTGGTTCTTCTAATATCTTTTCTATCTCATAATTGACAGTGTTTCTTCTTATAACTCCGTCCGTACAGATAAATGCCATAGAACAGTTAGAGATATAAAGCGGAATATATATATCATTGCCTGTCATCTCATATATTGCAGGCTCTTTCATATAGCCGCATTTTACTATAACAGCTTTTACTTTACTGCAATCAGCAGTTACACGATACATAAATCTTAACTTAACCGCATATTCTGCTGTTTCATTATTGATAAGCTGTGGCTTTAAAAATTGTCTGTAAAGATACATAAGGTCATTATTGATACAGCCGGCCTTTAACTGCTCATAAACATACAGTTCTATCATCTGCTCGTACGAATCATATATATCCTTATAGAATGCTTTATTATAGACAACATTGGCATATAAGAAGGACTTCCATTCATAATTAATACCTGAATCATATGTAAAATACAAAAGGACAATTCTTGGAATTCTCACCTTTATATCTTTCTTTATGCTTGCCATATAAAACTCATATAATCTTGTTATTCTTATGCCTCTAAGAACCGCTTTCTCATAAAATGGAAATGCTTCCTCACCAGCTATTCCTTCCCTTACCATATGTGATATTAATACTTCTAATATGTCATCTTCTTCATATATTGTATAAAGTTTTTTTAATATCTCTATATTATCTTTATTAGTAATTCTTTCATTGGCAATTACAGCCGCTGCCTGCTTTGCAAGCTTTTCTGTAATCATATTGTACTTTATACCAAATGCTATCACCTGAATCTCAAATCTGTTAAACAGCCTTAACAGCTCTGGCTGTGCATTATATATATTAAGTGCCTCTAAATACATAACCGGGCTTATACAGCCATCATTAAAGCAATCCTTTATTCTTATAAGCTTAATGCTCTTGTTATTCTCAGACTGTCCGTCTATATAGAATAATATCCACAAAAGCACCCAGCTGTCATATCCGTGTTCATAACACTCTGTAACTATCTGGGCTACATCTGATGTATATCCTGCATCTTTTCTTTCAAGCGTACTTACATAAAGGTAAAGACTGTATAACTCAATATGATTATCAACATCGCTTAATACCCTGTCCTTAATGTTCTCAAGAATTCTGCTTCCATTGTAATCATCACCTGATATAAAATTAACACCAGCCTGCAATACGTCAAATATTATGTCCGATTTCTTCAATCCACGAACTCTGTCAAGAACTTTATTAGTGTTAATAACCCATTCCTGCTTGGTTATGCGTTTCATTCTGAACTGGAGATATTCTGCTGTAAGCCTGCTCTTTGCAGTTCTTATCTCTCTGTGTTCATCAAAGCCGCTGTCATTAACAATCTCTTTTCCATTTATTGTAATCTCTATTACTTCCTGATGACTGTAAGAGCTTATTATAATATACGCATAGTTATTGCCTGCATGAAGAAGCTTATCATCTATTATATAATCCAGCTCATATACATCACCTATGAAATCATCAGAAGTTATTATTCCTCTTTTCATCTTAATAAATGGTGCTTCACACTGTACGTCAAGCTTTATATAGCCCCAGCCGTTCTTTTCTATAATTATGCTGTCCTTTTCGTTAGCACCATCTATATTATAATCTCTTATATTATTATCAACACTGAAAGTAAGAGCAGACTTTTTCTTAATTGCTATTAAGAACTCCTCCATTGACTCATATACATTTTCTCTGTCATACAGGACATCGTAAAGATTATTTAATACATCATCACCCTGTAAGAATATTTTTTTGAATTTATCGGATCTGTATAAGCTTACTGCTTCTTCTTTATTAACCTGCACAAGATTAGTAAAATGGAACAGGTTATCCGCTTTTCCAAGGCTTGTATCTACTGTTTCTTTAACTGCTGTAAAGCTGTATAATACCTCTTTCTCTCCAGCATTAGTAACAAGCGTGAACTCTCCTTCTATGCTGTCCCCCTCTGAAAGTCCCCTTGCATCTATAACGTATTTAATATAACTGTCTTTTCCCGCAAATGACGGTGTAAGCACTGTCACCTTGGCATTATCAGAGTATACTACCCCCTTAATTACATCTTGCGCCTGTATATGAAATTCTGCATTATGTATTGTGTCACAGATAACATCTTCTATAATAACATCATCAGGTTGTATTATATCTGGAATGTCATATCTGAACTTTCCTCTTGAAAGTCTGTTAATATACTCTCTCATCAGTTCTACGTCTCCGAATTAATCTTTTTTAAATGTGTCTTTATCTGCTTCTCATAGCCATTATCTGTTGGTTCATAGAACTTTACGTCCTCAAGTCCATCAGGTAAATACTGTTGCTTCACATAGTGGTTAGGATAATCGTGTGCATATTTATAACCTATGCCGTGTCCTAACTTTGAAGCACTCTTATAATGTGCATCCTGCAAATGTGCCGGCACAGGTGCTGTCTTGGTTGTCTTAACAAGTTCCATAGCCTTGTCAACTGCCATATAACAAGAGTTGCTCTTAGGTGCACAGGCAACATATAACGCCGCCTGTGAAAGAATTATCCTTGCCTCCGGCATACCTATCCTCTCAACTGCAAGTGCTGCATTCGTAGCAACAACTAATGCGTAAGGGTCTGCATTGCCTACATCTTCACTTGCACATATCATTATTCTTCTTGCAATAAACTTTATATCTTCACCTGCATATAACATCTTTGCCAGATAATAACTTACTGCATCAGGGTCAGACCCCCTCATACTTTTAATAAATGCTGATATGGTATCATAATGATTATCACCCGTCTTATCATATCGGACAGCCCTTTTTTGTATACACTGTTCTGCTGTCTTTAAATCTATATGTATAAGTCCGTCATCTGACCTGTCAGTTGTAAGTATTCCAAGTTCTATCGCATTAAGTGCACTTCTTGCATCGCCATTTGCTATATCAGCAAGAAACTCCAAAGCCTCATCATCTATGTCAGCCTTGTAGCTTCCCATACCTCTTTCTTTATCGTATACAGCTCTCTTTAGTATCTCTTTGATATCTTCCTTTGACAATGGCTTTAACTCAAATATTATAGACCTTGAAATCAAGGCTCCATTAACCTCAAAATATGGATTTTCTGTTGTTGCACCAACAAGCACAATAGTTCCGTCTTCCACGAATGGCAGAAGATAATCCTGCTGCCCCTTATTAAACCTATGTATCTCATCTACAAAAAGTATTGTCTTCTTACCATACATTCCAAGATTATTTTTCGCCCTCTCTACAACATCTTCCATCTCTTTCTTACCTGCTACTGTAGCATTAATCTGACAGAAATCCGCACTTGTCGTATTGGCAATAACCTTGGCTAATGTAGTCTTTCCAGTTCCAGGAGGTCCATAAAATATAATAGAGCTTAATTTATCCGCCTTTATAGCCCTGTATAAAAGCTTATCCTTACCAACAATATGCTGTTGTCCTACAACTTCTTCCAAAGTTCTTGGTCTTAATCTCATCGCAAGAGGAGAATCATTCTCCTGATTAGTCTTTCGCATATAATCAAATAAATCCATAATTGTGTCCTTGTGATTCCCTTAATGAATATTATTTAATAATATAGCATATTATACGGCAAATGGCACTACTTTAATTAAAGTAAGCTTTTAAATATTTTCTTAACCGTGTCCATAAAGCCTGCTGTATCAACATTTTCGCAGCTTATTATCTTAACACTTCCAATATAAGCCTCATTGTAATAATATTTAATAACGCCTACCTCATCACCCTCTTTTAATGGAGCTTTAATATTATCATTAATTATGCACTCCCGTCTTATATCATCATTGTTATATTTATTAATGAACATATATGAATAGTCTTTTTCCTTTGTTATCTTAATCTTATCCTGCCTGCCCGATGAGATTTTAATGCTCTCTGTATCAAGCGGTTCTTCATCTTTATATATACTGCACACACTAAAACCATAATTAAGAAGCGTTATCGCATCACTGAATCGTATCTTGCTTGTCGGTGCCGCCATAACAACTGCTATAAGATCTATTCCGTCTTTATTGGCTGTTCCTGAAAGGCAGCAGCCTGCCTTGCTCGTTGAACCTGTCTTTAAGCCTGTGGCATAGGCATACTGTTTCATAAGCTTATTAGTATTGGTAAGCACGAAATCCTTCTCGCCTTTTCTTGTAATGTGTGTTATGCTCTCCATCCATATACTGCTGAATTCTTTTATCTGTGGGTGGTTATTAATAAGCTCCCGGCTCATAACCGCTACATCTCTCGCACTTGATGTATGTCCGTCTACATCAAGTCCACAGCAGTTAATAAAATGTGTGTTGCTCATTCCTAGTTCACGGGCTTTCTCATTCATTTTATCGACAAATACATTCTCTGCCCCGCTTATGTGTTCTGCCATTGCAACACAGGCATCATTAGCACTTGCCACCGCTATACACTTAATCATAGTCCTGACACTCTGTATCTCTCCCGGCTCAAGGAACACCTGGCTTCCGCCCATTGAAGCCGCATATTCCGACACAGTTACCGGGTCTTCCATATTAATGCTTCCGTCCTCTATTGCCTCAAATATAAGTATAAGCGTCATTATCTTTGTTATGCTTGCAGGTGCAAGAACTGTATCGGCATCCTTTTCATATATTACCTGTCCTGTCGCCGCCTCCATAAGTATCGCAGAAGGTGTATCTATGTCTGGTCCTGATACTTCCTCTGCACAGCAAAAAACAGGTACAATAACAGCCGTAGTAATTAACATAATTATGGCTGTTATTATACCTGTAATTCTTTTTATATGTCCTGTTCTGTCCTTATGTCCTGCTTTATCTGAATATTCTGCTAACACTTTCATATATCCGGACATAATAATAACCTCTTATAACATTTGTTATTATATATGTCCTTATATACCCTATTATACCTTAAAGTCTTAGAATAATGCTGTAATATCTGTTCCATTAATATACAATTGTTTTAATGTGTTCCAATCCACAGCCTGTCCACTGTTCCTATCTGGCTCTTTGAACCACCCTTTAAATCGCAAGAATATAATGTCTTATCAGAACCATAATAATACAATCTCTTTCTGTAAAGACTTGTATCAGATGTATTAACTGTATCTGTAACATTTCCCATAAGCACTTTCTTAGCTGATGGTGTCTTTAAATAATACTGTCCGTCATTATCTATATAAGTAATAGACTCTTTTGTATTATTAATAAGCGATAAGCTTCCGTCCTTCACATTCTCTGCAATAACAGTCTTATCACCCTTCACTGCATTGATAAGCTTTGCCTCTGAATTAATGTAGACAAGTTCACCCGAGGCTTTTAAGAATACTATACTCTGCATATTTCCTATGCTGTCAAGTTCTTTCTTATCTGACACCATTCCGTCTTTATACTTTGCATATGACACTTTTTTATTGCCTACCCAGTATATGTAATCATTCTTACTGTCAATAATATATGTCATATTAGCACCATCAATGCCATCAAGCTGCTGTGCCAAGCCATTCTTAACACTAACAATATAATTATTGTCCTGTGAATTATATATATATTCATCAGCCTTGTCAGATGTATTCAGATGTCCTGCACCTTTAGTGTACACACCATCTGTATCACTTAATGGATATATATTATCCACATTATCTGCCACATATGTCTGCTTCTTGTTGCTATAATTGTACTGATATAGCCTGTTATCGCCGTCAAGTATTATAATTGTATCGCTGTCACTGTATACATATGCCTGCGTAAGACTGGCTTCTATTGTATCAGTCTTTCCTATAAGACTTCCTGAACTTTTATCATTGGTAACCTCTGCCATAGACAGCTTAAGTCCACCTGTCTTTCCTGTGTCATTGATAGTTTCTGTTTCTTTGTAAATAATTGTGCCTTTATCTGAAATATAATATATCTCGTGTGCATATATATTATTTACAACTTCCACACTTCCATCCTGTGACCATACATATAATGAATATAATTCATCTTCATCATTATACACATCTGCCGCATAATACTTGCCGTCCGGACTTGCCGCACTTGAAACCACACTGTCCTTAGATATATTTTCCAGCCATTCCGGTGTATAAAATGTAACCTCATCAAGACCAAATAATGCATCCTTAACATCACATATATACTGGCTTTCAAGTGAAGATACATCATATATGCGGCTTCCATCACTCATATATATATGTGAATTCTTCCTTAACAAAACAGCCATAATTAATGAAATAGCAGCTATCGCCACTATAACAATGGCGACAGCTACTCCTGCTTTCTTATATGAATGTTTTGTCTGTGGTCTTATCCTGCTATCCATCTTAATATTATTATCTGCCTTAACATTATTATCCGTCTTAGCATTATTATTTTTTCTGGTCTTAGCCTTTTCCTGCTGGGCTTTTCCTTTAGCTTTACTGGCAAGCTTTTCACTGCCAGCCTTTAACTTATCAGCCACATCATTAAAATCAACTTTAGTTATATCAAAGACACCTTCATCATAATTCTTTACCTTATTCGAACGCTTCTTTGCACGCTTTCCCTGCTGTATTGTCTTGCCATCTTTATCAGATTGTTCTGATTCACCAGACAAAACATTGCCAGCTTCTTCTGCACTGTCTAAGACCTTCTGTGTCTCTTTTCTTGCAAGACTTTCTTCATATGCTTTACGTCTAGCCATATAGTCACTGCTGTTAATCTTAATTACAGGTCCATTACATCTGGGACACTCATTGCCCTCATATTCTGTTCCACATTTAACACATTTCATAAATTAATACCTATATTAAAATGTAAACTTGTCTTCAAAATATGCCTTAAGATCAGAAATCTTAACTCTTTCCTGCTGCATAGTATCTCTATCTCTTACTGTTACAGCATTATCTTCTTCTGATTCAAAGTCATATGTTATGCAGAATGGAGTACCAATCTCATCCTGTCTTCTGTATCTCTTACCGATATTACCCCTGTCATCAAATTCACAGTTGTAATACTTAGAAAGTTCTGCATATACCTTCTCTGCACCTTCATTAAGCTTCTTAGAAAGTGGAAGGATACCAACCTTGACTGGTGCTAATGCTGGATGGAAATGAAGAACTGTTCTTACATCTCCTCCTTCAAGTTCTTCCTCATCATAAGCTGCACAGAGGAATGCAAGTGTCACTCTGTCCGCACCAAGTGATGGTTCAATAACATATGGAATATACTTTTCCTTAGCTTCGTCATCAAAGTATGACATATCCTCGCCAGATACTGTCTGGTGCTGTGTAAGGTCATAATCTGTTCTGTCAGCAATACCCCATAATTCACCCCAGCCAAATGGGAATAAGAACTCGATATCTGTTGTTCCCTTAGAATAGAAGCAGAGTTCTTCTGGTGAATGATCTCTTGCTCTCATCTCATCTTCCTTGATACCAAGTGCCTTAAGCCAGTCTATGCAGTACTGTCTCCAGTAATTGAACCATTCAAGGTCTGTTCCAGGCTTGCAGAAGAACTCTAATTCCATCTGCTCGAATTCCCTTGTTCTGAATGTAAAATTACCAGGTGTAATCTCGTTACGGAATGACTTACCGATCTGTCCAATACCAAATGGCACTTTCTTTCTTGATGTTCTCTGTACATTTTTAAAGTTAACAAATATACCCTGAGCTGTTTCTGGTCTTAAGTATACTGTATTCTTAGCATCTTCGGTTACGCCCTGAAATGTCTTGAACATAAGGTTGAACTGTCTTATATCTGTAAAGTTGTGCTTGCCACAAGTTGGGCAGCATATATTCTTCTCATCAATAAAGTTCTTCATCTGTTCCTGTGACCATGCATCAACTGAACCTTCTATCTCATAGTTATTCTCATCTGCCCAGTCTTCAATAAGCTTATCAGCTCTGAATCTTTCGTGGCAGTCTTTACAATCCATAAGAGGATCAGAGAAACCGCCAAG
>ENA-OPLX01000701-OPLX01000701.1-human-gut-metagenome-genome-assembly--contig:-NODE-701-length-15376-cov-2.948567_pt1 | contig 15376 bp, 15 predicted proteins | sample MGYA00241447_ERZ501726 | MGnify/ENA primary metagenome ERZ501726 (study PRJEB25962, sample SAMEA2042617) | human gut metagenome | biome: human gut; feature: human-associated habitat; material: faeces...
TCCATGGATGACGGAAGTAAACTGGTGACAGGAGTTGTGATCGCGAACAATGAGTTTGTTCAGGATCATTCAGATAAAGTAAATGATTTTATGGATGCTTATAAAGAATCTGTAGATTTTGTCAACAGTGACACAGAAGCTGCGGCCCAGATCATAGGAGATCATGATATTATTGCAAAAGAAGTTGCACAGAAAGCAATCCCTGACTGCAGTATTGTGTTTATTGAAGGTGATGAGATGAAAACCATGCTTTCGGGATATCTGGCAACCCTGGATGATCAGAATCCTGAGATTATAGGAGGACAGTTGCCGGATGATGCATTCTATTACAAACGATAGAGCAAAAACTGACAATGGAACGAAATATACAGGAATTCGCATATTAGCAGTACTTTTCTGGATTGCAATCTGGCAGTTTGCGAGTATGTATCTGAAACAGGAGATCCTTCTGGCATCTCCTGTTTCTGTTGTCCGAAAGCTTTTTGAACTGAGTTTTACCGGGAATTTCTGGCAGTCTGTTGGATTTAGTTTTGTGCGTATTGTGACAGGATTTCTTTTGGCTATGTTTTTGGGAATCTTTCTGGCAGTGTGGGCATATTGGTCAAAAACAGTGGAAATCCTGACAGCACCTGTGATCGCAGTGGTCAAATCTACACCTGTGGCATCTTTTATTATTTTGTGCCTGATATGGATTCCTTCGAAAAATCTGTCAGTTTTTATTTCCTTTCTTATGGTTCTGCCGGTGATATATACAAATATCCTTGAGGGAATACGACAGACGGACAGGAAGATACTGGAAATGGCAAAAGTATTTCGTGTGAATCTCAGAAGACAGATCAGGTATATTTATGTATCGCAGGTACTGCCTTATTTTCTCTCAGCATGCAGGCTTTCTCTTGGAATGTGCTGGAAAGCAGGAGTGGCAGCAGAGGTTATCGGAGTACCTTCAGGTTCTATTGGTGAGAAACTGTATAATGCAAAAATATATCTGAATACTCCGGATCTTTTTGCGTGGACAATTGTGATAATTGTGATCAGTTTTGTATTTGAAAAGTGTTTTCTTGGAATTGTAAGCAGAGTAGTTTATATGATAGAACATAGATAACGGAAATTTTGATTTATGATAATCCTCTTAAATGCATTATTTATGAGCATTGCTATAATATTCATCGCCGGTAAAACAATCGGCATCATGCCTGGCTGCGTCGTTAAAGTCGATACATAACTACGAAAATACGGGAACATGATTGCCAAAGTATTTCGCTCAATCAAGGTCCGTGTTTTCTGCTCTGTCTCAAATATGGCCATGCCTTTTACAAACACAGATAATTTCCCTTGTGGGTCTGCCACGCTCAATTCCAGTATGATTTTATATTCTCTATCAGAAATCTGATTAACATTATGGGACACATTTACTTGCAATTCCACATCTTCCAATGAATCTTCACTGCGTTTAAAAGTCCCTTCTGTAATCATGATATTCTTTAACACCAACGGACTCTCATAATTTGTAGCAATATTCATAATCTGGTTCCTTTCTTCCCCACTACGCAATCATAAGTTCCTGGGGTGCATACATATAACTTGTTTTTATCTTATAAGTATTACAGTTATTCTGATAGGAAACTGTCCCCTGATACTGCGGAAGAAGTCCTTTTACATCTTGCTCTACAAGTTCTCGTATTTCACCATTTGTTTTTAACATAGGTTTGTCATACTGGTTGCTGAGTTCCACGCCATATTTGTCACATAACGCATAAAACAATTCCTTGTTAAACATCTAAATCACCTCATCTTCTCCAGTATACTGTACTTCTATACTTTTTATACATTCTTTTCTTGATACGCAAATTTGTTTCTCATGGTAAGCAAGTCCAAGAGCTTTCTCTAACTTTTTCTGCTGTAATAAATCAGCGTCGGAACGAAACGTACCATATTTCGCACAATCTTTGCTGAATGTAAACATAATTACCGCTATATGATACATTTTCCTGTAATAATCAAAATACACAGCTCTCTGCTGCTCTGGGTTAAAGATCGGCATTCTGTCACAATCATCACTTTCGATTTCTTTCTGCATATCCAAAAGCCGTCCCAGAAACAGATCGTACTGCCTATAATCATCTAAATCCAAAACTTCTTCTTTTGATGCCTCAATCTGTGCCCGATATACAATCGGAAAGCTTCCATAGTTATATGCTTTTCCTGCTATGTCGTTTGCCCACCATTTTGCAAGTCCGAAATTCTCATAAAAATACACACCCTGTCCTAGCCAGTGGTTTGGTCTCTCGTGTGTTTTATCCGGATCAAGCCCATTCTTGGCAATGCTTTCTGCATGTCTGGAACTAGTTCCATGATATCCGGTTATTCCTACATAGTCTGTATTCATATTACTTTTTTCAATATATAATCGATACGAATAGTTGCTATCCACATCATAGCATATTTTATGTTTCACCACAAGTTAATACTTTATAAAAGCAGTGGCCCTATTGTTTTTCCTCACTCCCCCACAAAATACTTTCCATTCCTTTTTTTATCAAACAACGCATAATACTGCACCGTCCGGTACCTCTCGATCCATTCCCTGTAACTATTCTCCGCCCAGAGATCATACCAGTCCCCATCCGCGGTCATATATCCGGCGAAATTAAACACCGGGATCTGCTCTCTCTGGTTCATCCGGTAACGGTCATACGCGGACAGCTCCAGCCCCGCATACTTCCGGACCAGCGTCCCGAGATAGTTCGTACTGATCACATCTTCTCCCCGGGAATTCTTCATCGAATAATCCTCCGGGATCTCATAATTGCTCCAGATAAAATACGGCACCGTATAGATCTTCTCCGTCATCGTAAGATCCGTATCCGTATCCTCTCTCCCGGCTTCCCTGAGCGCATTCTCGAAGTCCCCGTTCAGCGCCGGCTGATGATCCCCGAAGAAGCAGATAAGTACCGGCCGGTCCACCTGCTCAAAATAGGAGATCAGATACGAGAGCGCCTGATCCGACTTTGCGATCAGCGACTCATACATCTGAAGATCCGAATACCCGCTGTATTCCTCATCGACATCGACGATCTCCTCCGGCTTCAGCTCCCCGATCCCGTCATATCCTCCGTGATTCTGCATCGTGACATTGAAAATAAAAGTCGGTTCCGTCTGTGCCTCATAGACCTCGATCAGCTTCTGATAATCCCCAAGATCAGACACCCGGTTCCAGACCGTCCGCTCGCTGTCCTCAAACGTGCTGATCGACAGAAACTCATCAAACCCAAGCTTCGGATACACAACACTTCTTCGCCAGTTCTCCGGATTTTCCGGATGCATCGCGATCGTGTGGTAGCCCTGTTCCTTTAAGATCGAGACCATGGACGGCACATTCGTAAAATCAAAGCTCGAATACGGATTGATCCCGTTTGTATAGGTCATCGAATCCCCCGTCAGATATTCGAACTCCGTCGTGGATGTTCCGCCGCCCCGGGTTGAAACATAATCCCATCCATACTCGATTATATGCGGATCATCCTTCAGCGAATGGAAAAACGAAAGATCATCCTCCGTACATGCGAGCGGTCCCAGAACACTCAGATCACTGAACGATTCATTCATGATCGTAATGATCATCGGCTGCTCACCGGTATCTTTCTTCTCCGTTTCCGCAGGAGCTTCCGCCGCCCCGTACTCATCAAAAATCTGTTCCGCACTCTGCTCCGTATACCCATCCGGCTTACTGATCTTCATCCTCTGCCAGAATGAGATAAACGCCGGAGCAAAACCGGTCGCCTGATATGTATTCGCCTGCCACCAGAAATCAATACCTATATTGTAAGTATCCGGGAAATCATAGCTGCCGATCCAGAAAAACAACGCCGCAGCTGCCCCGATCGCTCCGCAGCCCTTTATCAGGATCCGTTTCTTTCCCGTTCTCTTCTGAAAAATATCCATCTTTCCAAGCGCCCACATGCAGGTAAACAGAAAATACAGGATCAGAAACGTAAACGCCAGCTCCTCCGCGACCTCAAACGTATACTGCCCTGCAACCGACATGGCCGTCCGCAGTGCAAAAATATCTGTTGCAAGGAACGGCTGCCCACGGAACTTCAGGAGATAATAATTGAGCGCGCCGACAAGCCACGCAAAGATATATAGCGCCTGAAGCCCGAGCATCCCTTTCTGCATCAGGCACACAAACAGCACTTCCAGGATCAGATAGATCAGGACGTTCAATTCCCCGTTTAAAAGGCTAATCCCCGTCACCGACGGATTCCAACAGAGTTCCTCGAGGAAAAACGCAAGGAACGGAGTGATCGCCAGGAAGATCCAGTAGAGCGCTCTCGCACACTCCGGAAACCGCCGGAGCACGTCCGTTCCATAGATCCAGATCGCAGTCGCCGCAAGGATCATAAGATCCGCCATCCCCGTACTCACCGGCGGGAACTGATTTGCGATCTTCGTGACGCCGATCACGTCTCGGGAAAGATTCACATAGTAAAACGCCAGGATCCCCATGCCGACCGCCATCTTGATCGACATGGAATAAACCTGGTTCCGTTTCTCCGGTATGCAAATGAAGATCCACAACATCCGGCTGCACTGCGCCGCGATCAGCGCATACGTCAGGATCAGCCATATCGACAGGTAGTGGATATGGAACACCACCTTGATCGCGAGTTCACAGCATAGTGCTGCGAATAGGGAACAGCCGAGATATAGCTTCTCTTTCCGGTTCTTTTCCTGCTCCTGTTTCTTTCCGGTTCCTATAAAGTACATAATGATCGCCGCTGCGATCCAGATTATTGCTTCCACTCTTTTGTATTTCCATCCTGTTCTTAATTCTAACGCATCTTTTCCTGTATTTTCTCACACAGACCGTAAACAACTTACGAACATTTACTTTTTATGCAGGTAATCAGGCACAATATAATTATATCTGGATCAGTTCCATGATTCTATATCTGCCACATTTTTGCACTAGACTGCGCCGGATTTTGCCCTATGATTATTATAAATCGCCCTCTTAAGGAACAATATTCTTTCTATCGTCTTTTTCACATATCTGATTGTAAACTATTCGAAAATATTTCCTACATTTTTCAGCTACAACCACCGGATCTATTTCCCTCAACATTTTATGTGAACTTCCTCGATAATTAACTCTCGTCTCTGAACTGCGCGGATGTCAACTCCAAAAACGTCGATTTTAAGCAAAAAAACGACATTTTCTGTAACCTTTTTTCGAGAAAGGTGCTATACCGATAGAGAGTTAATTAACTCTCGTTAGGAGGGCGCCATGTATCTCGATTACAAGGTCAAAAATTTGAGGAAATCATGGATTCCCTCAGCACCGATGACTCCCAGGATTAAACCTGGAAGCCATCGAGAGTTAACTTTTTCAGGAAGTTCACAATTCTAGTGGAAATTTTTTGCTGAGCGATACTCATGTTTGAGGCCATGCAATTCTCGCTAGATCATCTAAACATTCTACGAAAGTATCTTCAGGAACTCTAGAAATATCAGTAACTTTCCTCTAACACTTTTTCAAAGTATTTAAATGCATAGTTGAGTAATGCTTCATCTTCCTCATCTATTTCTTTCGCATGTGCATCGGCACGATACGAATTAATAATATCAAAAAAAGTTTCAAATTTCTTTTTATCCGGGAATAACATTTGATAACTTTTCCAATCATCAAGGATTAAAGTTTTTAATTGCCAAAAATACAATTCTTGCATTGCAGCTTTAAAATCCGCACTTCGCAATTTGGTTTCCTGTGATTTATCTTTTGTTGCTCCCGATGCAACTTTAATCATTTGGTCTTTTGCTTTTTTCCCATATTTCAAGAGCAACTGGGTCTGAATAATTCTACGAAGCTGTTTTTCAATTTTTCCACGTCGCTCAGTAATACGTGCTAATTTTTCAGAAGAATCATCTAAAAGTTTTTCATATTTATGTTTTTTATTTAAATATAACTCAATACTGCGAATTCTGATAAAATAGTCGTTTCGCTCTCTTGTAACCAAACAGTAACCTAATAAATGTGTTATTGAGCTATCGCCTAATGGCATTTTCTTCTTAAACATATCGCTTCCATCAAGTGCTAGTATTTTCAACAACTCATATTCTGATGGATAATAGTCCTCAAGAACACTCAATATCTGCTCAATAATTGTTTCCATTTTATTCTGATATTCTGGTGTCTGTTTTTCATAACTGTACTTTGAAACGATATATGGACGATTTTCTTTACGTTCTAGTACTTCTGCATTAATCTTGCTACATATTTGTCTCGTCAAAAATGGATGTCCACCGTAATCATTAACAAGCTTTGCATAAATTTCTTCATCAAACTGTAACTATTCAAAAGCATTACTGGTTGAACCAGAATATCCCTTTTCATATATTGCTTTTACCGTTTTACTTTTACTCCATCCTGAAGCTAAGCATTGAATAATAAAATCATAATAAGGATCCAGTTTGCTCTGCCGGATTCCGAACATACTTAATTCCTTTGGATCACCTTCACGATATTTAGCAATCGTATTTCGACCTACTCCCATTCGCTTTGAGATTTCACGGTAACTACAGCCTTCTTTTAAGAATTTCTGTATCTGGCAGATCATTTGATAACGTTTTTCTGAAAAACCAGGACAGTTATCCACATTGGGTTCGATTTTTTTTACACGATTGCTCAGAATCAGTTGACTTATCATCATGTGGAATACTTATTGTTGCAGGAAGTTCATAATTTAAAGCCTTTTTTATTGCTTCCAGAAGATTCTGATGCAGGTGAAATCTATCTGCCACCTGCATTACGTCCGGTAGTTCTTCTGATATTACTTTTGCATATGCACTTGCCCGATCTCGAGTAATAACCTTGATGTTTTTATTATTCTTGAGCCATTCCCGTAGTGTATCTCCGTTTCTTCCATCCAATAATGTAACTGGTTCATGTGTCTTTTCGTTTACAATGAGAGTCCGGAAATCCAAGGATAAACCAAATGTAGAAGGATATGTAGGAAAGATATCTACATGGATAACTGCAGCCCTTCGTAATGAACAGTTTTTCTCGCTTGTAGAATTAAATGATTCTATCCGGGAAAAACTGAATGCCTACAATGCTCGTAAATTCCAGAAAAAGGAATGCAGCAGGCTCAGTTTATTTCTTGGGGAAGAAATGCCATTACTGGCTCCGTTGCCTGCTACACCCATTGAACTGGCTGAGTGGAAACAAGTCACTGTCCAGTTCACCTATCACATCGCAGTAGACAAGATGTACTACTCCGTGCCTTATCAGTATATCAAAAATAAGGTCGATGTGCGTATAACAGATACAACGGTTGAAATATTTTATAATCACAATCGAATTGCCTCTCATAGGAGACTTCACGGAAGGAGCGGTCAGTATTCCACTGTGACGGAACATATGCCGATAACGTATAATTAGTTTCGCAAATTCCAAATCAAAAAGTAGACATAGTTCTGACAACCAAGTAGAATTAAGTTACCACACAAAAATTCGAAAGGAGTCAAAACTATGTCTGACAACATTATACAGGTAAATCAGGAAATTATCCATACCGAATTAAAAGATTTGGTTCGCACAATCGTCGAAGAGGCTCTGAATGCCATGCTCGATGCAGAAGCCGATAAACTGTCAATGCAGAGCGTTATGCACGTAACGAGGAGTGGAAAGGCTATCGATCCGGTCATTATGAGCGCTCTTTCACTACAACTTCGATACTGTCAATAGGTTTTAAAAACGAATTTGTGAAAAACTATTGACAGTATCAAAATGTACATCAAATCCTATAGTATATTTACTCCCCTACCTATTATAAATCATTCTCTGGCTAAAAAGCTTATGGCACCAGGTACTTGATAATTGGTATTTTTTTACAAATATAAGTAAAAAACAAACAACTAGTAAAAATTACAAGAGCTCCTCCGATTCTCCATGAAATTTTTCTGCAATCAATTTGATATTTATATGGTATCCACAGAATAAAAAAGAAGTGCAATAAATATATTCCAAATGTACACGATGCACATTTAAATATAACTGTTTTAAATCCATCATAAAATGATCCTAAAATTTTTTTATAATCCATATATTTAAAAAATACAAATACTGCTGTAGAGTGCAAAAGACACGGTAAATTTGTATATCCTTTAAATGTACTGTTAATTTCTTGCACTCCCTCTGAAAGTACTGTAGTCCCCATGAAATGCGTAAACCAGCCCACCACTCCTATTAAGTAAATAATAACTCTTGCTTTTTTACTTAAATCAACCTGATTCAACATATAGCCAAGTAATACATATACAATATATCCACTAACTACGGGTGGAATAAGGGCAGAATTCATATTAATATGGAACAAACTACAAACAAGCGGAATAGTAAATACAAATATGCTTCCCACAGCAATAGCATAAAATAATAATGTATGATATTCAGCCATTCTACTTATCAATGGTAATGACAAATATATTGCAAATAACGGAATGAAGAACCAATATATTGAAAAATATCTTGTATTAAAAATATTATCGATAATATGAATTATGTCCCGGTCCATAGGGGTTTTCGTGATTTTCGCCATAAACAATCCAGCAACTATACTCCAAAACAAAAATGGAACAACGGTTTTACTGATTCTCTTTTTCAAAAATTCAATTGTGGAATAACGCTCACGATAATTCATTAAAGTTGCACCAGAAATCATAAAAAACACTGGAACTGGCCAATAGAAAAATGTTTCAATAAAATTAGCTGATGTCCAAAGGAACCCTGTAGGATGTCCCCAAAAAATACTATTTGCATGTAAAAAGATGACACCTAAGCACGCAATGCAATTTAAAACAGAAATATATAATTTCATAGTAGATCTACTCCTATATAATCCCATCATCTTTACTTATCCAAAAGTGAATCAATCCCCGCTAAAAGGCGGGGATTTTTTCCGACTGATATTTGACTTACCCGCAAAGTATTTTATAAGAGCTTTTAGTTAATGAAAAAATAATTTGGCAATTTTTTTCATACAATTTCTACGCGATGATCCAACTGGCAATTTATTATTTATAAATTTAATAAACTTAATCATTACTCCATCTAAGTATATTGGTTCTTCAATTCCTTCAACCCACGCGACTGTTGATGGCGCTGGTGTTGGGTTTCCAGTAGGTACATTCGAAGAGCTGTTTGCCTTTTTTTCAATCCCACATAATAGTAAATCTTCCCAAAATATAGTTTGACGAGCGTATGTCCAAAAATGCTCCGACATGTCACAATCAAAATACAACCACGGTTTTTGATATCCTGCATAATGTACTATTTTAGGATGCTTTCGAGCTTCAATATAATCTAAATAAATCTTTCTCGGCGCCATCTTAGCAACTTTAAGTCTACTAACTGTCTCACTTTGATGGTTCATCATTGTATTCCATGATGGAGCTAAATAATATGTCCTATTTTCACATAATTTATTAAGCACATCTTGATCTGGGAAAATATAATTACTAGATTCTGCCATCTTTAATATATATTCAGTACTATATGTTTTTCTAAATTCCTGGAGGTTCATAATTAATACCCCCGAGTTAAAATAAGAATACGGGTCTTTTAACTGTAAAACATTGTCAAAATATTGTTTTCTGTCCGGATCAAATTCTTTATAACACCCTGCGCTGTCAACATCCTGCACTGCAGCCACTAGATTATCTCCGATTTCAGTATCATATAAATTTGCAATATCCTCAGTCAAAATCAAGTCTGAATCCAAATAAATAACTTTATCATATTTTTTCAACACATCTGGCATCACAAGTCTAAAATATATTTCTACAGTAAAATGCGCTGGTGTAACAAGGCTCCTATCTTTAAAGTATTCCTTTACATTTATAAAACGAATGGAACTATTAGCTAATGTAAACGCCGCCTGCATCTTCTTTTGGTTAATTTCTGAAATGTTTTGATTCAAAATAATAATATCATAATTATTCCTTACGTTTCCATTAGAAATTAGTGATTGAATCGCTGTCGATACTATAGAAACATAATTATCATCAGCAGCAAAAATCACAGGAATATTATTTGTCGCAAAAGCTGGAGAAATATTCAAATCATCACTAGTCTTTTCAAAAAAAGTTTTTTGCACTTCTTTATATCTTAATTTAGGATTATGTTCTAACAAATATGTAAGATAAATCCCCCAGAGTCTTTCAGCCCAAAAGCCGCTAACACGATATTCATCAATAGAATAATCATCAAATGATTTACTTTTTCTATGCGTTTCCAAAATATCAAAAAGCCAGCTGCAATATTTTTGAAAAATTTCTTTTTTTAGAATATACATATTGCAAAAATACCCTTTAGAAGAATTAAGATATTTAGTTGTCGCTTCGGCATATTCCGGATACTTTTTCTTAATAATTTCAATTATTTCATCTAAATCTTCCATTCTATGGTACGGTGAGTGGTTCTTTGCATGATCTAATACAGAATCACTATCAAGACTCTTCATATCGTTTGGAATTAATGTTATTACATCATATTTAGAGACAATATTTTCGATATTAGTTTCATCTAAGCATAACTTATTAATGTTTTCCTCAGTAATATTATCCATAACAATATTTCCGAATGGATCTTCCGGCAAACGCATGGAATTGAGCGAAAAATATCTTCGATAATGCATAAATCCATAATAATCAGCATCCACATTTTTCCAAGCCCAATATTGTGCAGTTAATTCACAATACATCGGATTAAGTGAAGAAATATTGTCTCCTACATCATCATGAAGCATATCAGGAAATCGCTTATCTGCTAACGCACTTCCTACCTGTATAGGATATATATATTTGTTTTTTAAAAGTGTACATTCTTTATGACAAGAGATGAAAATTTTAATATTACTATTAGGCATGAATTTAATTTCCTTTCTCTAATAATTTTTTTATTTTTTTAGGCCACTTTAACAATATATTGCCTACTTTCCATGTGTGTGAGTTATAAAACATATCATACGTACTACTTATCTTTTTCTCTAAATATTTATTTTCCTCTAAAAGCTTTAAATTTTCTTGTTCACGTTCACTTATAACTGATTTATTTTTTGAATTCTCTTCTATCATGATTTTTTCATTATGCTCTTTTATTTCTATTGTGTTTTTTAAATTAGAAATTAATTCTACTTGTTCATCAACTTTTCTTTGTACGTCCTGATAAGTATTTATTATCCTTTCATTTTCCTCCTGTAATGAATTTAACTCCTGCTGTAGTGAAACAATATCCTGCATCAACTTTTGATTCTGCGTCTTCTTAGATTCTTTTTCAGTGTTCAATTGATTTCTTAATTCATCTTGAGATATTGAATAATCATAAATGAGATGGTTGATTTTATTTTTAAAAATAAAGTATTCGATTTTCGTTTGCTCGTTATAAAGAATTTTATTTATATTATTCAACAAATATATAATATCTCTTGATGGTTTTTCGCTTATAACATTATATATAGGATCTAAATAATCATTGAGAATTCTAGCCTCTTCCAAAGACATTAAATTTGAGTAATTATTTTCCTTGGCAAGTACAAGAATCCTATAAATACCTTTTAATAGATCTAATACTTTCTTGTAATTCCATGTAACTGTTTTATGTCCTGTTCGATATGAATAGGTGACTCTGTTTAATGCATAGAATTCTTTTGCTCTAGTCATGCTATTCACAAAAAACACAGGATCTTCATAGTAACTTAGCTGCGGAAAGTAGAGTTTGTTTTTCTTTATAAACTCTGTTTTATATATAAATCGATGAAAACCATATTCAAATTGATAGTCTTTATATCTGACCATTCCATCTTTCTTGAACGAATATTGACTGAGATTCCCCGACCATTCTTTTATAATAGTACCCGATTTGTTTTCTTGAAATTCCCCTCCGCATATGAGCGCATTGTTGTTAATGGCTGCTATATAAAGATTTTCAAGTACAAACTTATCTGGATAATAATCATCTGGATCAATAAAACATAAATAATCTCCTTGAGCAATATCAATTGCTGCATTTCTAGCAGCGTATGCCCCCTGATTAATTTGGTTAATAATTTTTATTCGGGCATCTTTCCAGGAGTATTCATTCAATATTTCCTGACTTTTATCAATAGAGCCATCGTTTACGCAAATTACTTCAATATCCGCCAATGTTTGTGAAATAACACTATCTAAACACTCTCGTAAATACTGTTCAACATTATATATAGGAACAATTACAGTAACTTTCATTGCCACTCCCTATTAAATCAAGTATTTAATTCTTTCTTAGCTAATCTCTTTGGAACATATTGAATCGTATATGCTATCCCATGATCCAAAATACACTGCACTCCGCCCGCAATAATATTCTTATGCTTTCTTCCTGCATTTTTAGCTCCTAATTTACTATACCGTTCACTCATTCGTGAGAGCATAATCTCATAATAGGAGGTCCCTCTCGCACACTCCCAAAACTGCATCCCCATATCCATCCCTGGTTCAAACCACGGTTTCTGTGGGCCTGCATAATGAATAATCTTCGGATTTTTTCTGGCTTCCTGATACATTTCATTCAGCCATCTTGGTGCAAGTGCAATGATCTGACTGATTCGTACTCCGGCAAAATCAACCATAACGTTCCAACTCATATCGATATATTTGACAGCACCTTCACACAGTTTATTTAAAATATCCTGGTCAAGTAACTGCCAGTTTTCCGAGACCGCAAAATCAAGAATCTGTTTCGTTGTATACCGCTTACGGAATTCTTTGAGGTTTAGCAGTAATACTCCTGCCTGGAAATACTGATATGGTTCTTTTAATTTCAAAACCTTATCCGTATATCGTTTCTTGTCTTTTTCATATCCGTTATATAATCCGGCTGTGTCCGCATCATGGCATGCTGCCAGAAGATAACCGTCAACATTTTCATCATAGATTTTTGCGACATCATCCATAGCGATCATATCGGAGTCGAGGTAAAGGACTTTATCGTAATTCGGCAATAATTCCGGTAATACAAGCCGATAATAGGTTTCTTTGCTAAAGTGTCCGCGAATATAGAATGTATACTGATCGATCAACACACTCGGATCAATCACGCGCAAAGACACATTTTCCCATGCGGAAAGCAATTTTTCCATTTTCTTTACATTGACATCTGAAACATCCTGGGAAAGTAAAAGAATATCATAATTCTTTTTACTGTTTCCATGCTCTGAAACAGATTTTAAGAACGTAGCGCAATATGGAATAAAATAGTCATTGGCCGCGACTGCAATTGCCACATTGTTTTCAGCAAAAGCTGGCGCTGTTTTTTTCGCCTGGGCTAAAGTCATCTTCTGATCTGTTTTCAGAAAAACGATTGTCTGAAGTCTCTTTACTTTCAGATTCTTCTTTTTCTCTGTATACCAGCAAAATACAGTCAGGAGACGTTCTGCAAGGTGTCCCGGTGTGCGATATCCTTCAACCGTATATTCGCTCATATCCGCTTTTTTTTCAAATTCAAAAAGGATTGTAAACAGCCATGTCATATATTCATGAAAAAGTTCTTTTTTCATAATATACATATTACACAGACATGTCTTTTTGCCTTTCATGACATTTTCAAAAGTATCCAGATAATCCGGATACTTATCAGCAATAATGTCACGGACCAGATCCATATCCTTAATATTTAAAGACCTTCCGTTTTTGTACTGCTCATATACAGACGCGCTTCTATCAGACATCTTTGCGACATTTTTCTCTTCCGCCAGAACAAGATCGTATTCACCGACAAGCGCACGAATATGTTCATCATCTAAGTTGTATTTTTTCAGACAATCACCGGTCGGGCTTTCCTCGACAATATTCTGCCACGGATCCACAGAATATCTTTTATCGGAAAAATTTAAATATCTTCTGTAATGAAAAAAGCCATAATAATCTGCATCTAAATTTTTCCATGCCCAATACTGAGCAGTCAATTCACAATACATCTTATTTTTGGAAGAAATATTCTCTCCCTGATTATCCTGAAGAATCTCTTCAATATGTTTTTTTCGTAAATCCGCCCCAACCTCAATTGGAAGCATGATTTTACTGTCAGGAACCATGCTCTGTTTATGGCACGAAATCAAAATTTTGATATTTTTCATAACTTTTTCTGTTAAAAGCAATCCTTTCCTTCCATATCGAACTTGTCAATGCCTTATGACGTGTACTTTAGCTCAATGCCTCCATATACGCATCCCCAACTGTTTCCACATCACCAATCATCTTAACATTTCCTTTATCGAGCCACAGTGCATGATCACATACACTCTTTACTGACTCAATGGAATGTGACACATACAAAAGTGTCGTCCCGTTTTTCCGCATATCACTCATTCTCTGCTCACACTTCTGCTGGAATGCATAGTCTCCAACAGAAAGGACTTCGTCACAGATCAGGATATCCGGCTGAACCATCGTTGCCACAGCAAATCCAAGTCTTGCCGCCATACCGGAAGAGTAATTCTTGATCGGCATATCCAGAAAATCCTTTAGCTCTGCAAAGTCGACAATTTCATCAAAGTGTGTCTCCATAAACTGTTTGTCATGTCCAAGTACCGCGCCGTTCAGATAAATATTTTCTCTTGCCGTCAAATCACCGTCAAATCCGGCCCCCAGCTCAATAAGCGGAGCTATTGTCCCATTAACAGTCAGGCTGCCTCTATATGGTTTTAAGATTCCGCATATTACCTTCAGCAACGTAGATTTTCCGGAACCGTTCGTTCCGATTATTCCCCATGCCTCACCCTTGTTCACTTCAAAAGAAATATTTTTCAAAGCCAAAAATTCTTTAAACATCAATTCCCTTTTAACGATTTTAACAAAATATTCTTTTAAATTGTCTATGCGTTCTGATGCCATATTAAACCTAACTGTAACATCATTCACTGAAACTACGATATTCTCACTATTATATTGATTCATCATCCCACCAACCTAAATATACAAAATAAACTTATCCTGCGATTTTAGAAAGACTATGCTTCCAAGTATTAAGGAAATACCCGCAACAGTAAAGCCATAGAATATCAATCTAACATCCGGAAATAATCCATCCAAAACAATCGTCCGAAATTGCGTAATATACGCATACATTGGATTCACATGCTTGATAATCCATTGTATGTTTTCTGGTAATTGGTTAATGGGGTAAAAGATGGGTGTTAAATACATCCATGCTGTAATAATCGCATTATAAATGTACTGAATATCACGGAAAAATACCGATCCTTGTGCAAGCAGCATTCCTAATCCAAGACAAAAAACATATTCCTGCAGCAAAATCAGCGGAATTAAACAGTAA
>ENA-OPLX01000717-OPLX01000717.1-human-gut-metagenome-genome-assembly--contig:-NODE-717-length-14965-cov-1.932931_pt1 | contig 14965 bp, 8 predicted proteins | sample MGYA00241447_ERZ501726 | MGnify/ENA primary metagenome ERZ501726 (study PRJEB25962, sample SAMEA2042617) | human gut metagenome | biome: human gut; feature: human-associated habitat; material: faeces...
AATGGCCTTTTCTTTCTCCCCTACTTTCATCGAAGGAGCAAACAAACGCAACAAATCGAAATGTAACATCGCTCTCAACGCCAATACTTCACCTTTGTACAAATAAAAATCATTTTCACCGAACACCTCTTGCCGCTCATCGACATGTTTCAATATACTGTTCAGGTTGGCAATCCCTTTGTACATCAGCGACCAAATGGAAGATAATCTTCCCTCTTCGCCCGCTTCTCTATAATTATATTTCGAAGCCTCATAAAAAGCACTTTTCGTCCCTACCGTATAATAAGCAGCCAATACATCCGCATACCCGAACGAAAGATTGGCACCATACACATCCGGTAATGTCATCAAAGAATATACTCCCATCACTGCATCCTCAAACCCCTCCTGTGTGGAAAACAAATCTTCCACTTTGATATCGGACTTCGGAGATACATCCAGCCAGTTCTCACACGATATGAAAAACAGGCTCACCATTAAAATTATTATATGTCTCATAAATCATTGTATTTAAAAAGAAACCTGCATCGCAAAAGTAAATGTCCGGGCAAATGGATAAGTCACCCCCCGCTCCATCTTCACAGTCGAACTACGGAATAACTCATTTCCTATCAACGAGAATTTCAACCGATCGATAGATAATTTCCTTAATACATCTGCACCAAATTCGTAAGAAATATTCAACGACGACAATGTCAAATAATTATTATCCTCAATAAACCGGGAAGTCGGCATCGTACGGGTCTTATCATCAATCGCCTTAAAATAAGCCACATCCCCCGGTTCCTGCCATCTTTGGTACAAAACCCGCCGGTCAGCATTCTTTTCCGGATCAACATTTTCCACCTTATCCACCAAGGTTTGATTATAAATCTGTCCCCCCCAACTATAGGCAAAATAAGCATTCAGCGAGAAATTCTTATAATACAACACTGTCCCGAAATTACCCCGCACCTTGGGGTCAGTACATCCTAACGGTTTATAATTCTTCACACTCCAAGCCGTCACCTTCTCATTATCCAAATTCAGGAATATCTCCGAACCCGTATTAGGATCAATCCCTAACGACTCATTGGCCCAAATCGTATTAATAGACAGGCCCTCCTGATAGCGGATAATAGGCTTTCTATTCCCCGATTCCATCGTATTTTTATCCTGCACATCGTTATATGCCAACAAAGCGTCGTTCATCTTCAACAACTCATTCTTATTATACACCGCATTAACAAATAAATCCCAACGAATACGTTTTTCCGGATTACTGATCACCGTCCCTTTCAAATTCACCTCCACACCGGAGTTCTTTACCTCTCCCAAATTTTCTTTATAAGAGGTAAAACCCACAGAAGGAGCCAAATTCACATCGATCAAAACATCCTTCGAAATATCTGAATAGGCATTAAAATAACCAGTCAAACGACGATTGAACAACTCAAAATCCACACCGATATTTCGTTTTTCTGTACGTTGCCACTTCAAATCTGTATTCCCGAAACCCTTTATCAAAGCCCCCAAACGAGAACCGTAAGAAACACCTTTTATCAAAGGGTCATTAAACGAGTAGATCGTCATCGCCTGAAAAGGATAAAAATTAGTACCCCCAGTAATACCCCAGGAAGCCCTTAACTTCAACATCTGGAACAATGACGTATTATCTTTTACCCACTTCTCGTTGTGAATATTCCACCCCACTCCCACAGAACCAAAAGTACCCCAACGCTTATCAGCACCGAAAATTGATGAAGCATCACTTCGCACTGAACCATCCCATAAATACCGGTTATCATAACTATAATTCACATTAGCTGCAAACCCAACCAGACGCGACAACTCATAATCTCCTATCGGACGGTCACCCTCCGCATACTGCATCCCCATCCCAATGTGATCCATCCCCGCATTCGGATAATTATAAGCTACTGTCTGAAAACCATCTGTCTTCGTCTGCCGCACATTATACACCCCACCGACATTCACTGCATGCTTATCGAACGTACGAAAAAAAGACAACACCACATTTGCATCATACGAAAATTCATTCCTGATATTCTTCGTATACGACCCTTTCACCTCCGCATCGTTAAATTGAGTGTGTTCCGAAGGTAAAAACAAATCCGACTCAAAACCTTTGTCACTCACAGAAAATTGCCCTTTCAAATTCAAGCCATTAATAATCTTCCACTCCACAGAAAAGTTATTGACAAAATTCTTATACCGTCCCTCATCCTTAGTTCCTAACGTGGAATTATACAATGGATTTGGTTCCGTCAACGGCGACCCGATGCCCTCGATTCCCCGCATCACCTTAGCCACCTGCCCATTCTCATCATAGGGCGAAAAATAAGGATTCGAATAGGTATACTCACTAAAACTGCCGTATGGTGAATTAAACTCCTTCACCTGATCATACGTCATATAATTCATAAAACGCAAATTACCCGTATTATATTGAAACTTCATGCCAACACCTATCTTCTCTCTCCCTGACTCCTTCATCACTCCTTTTTTATTCGAATAATTCAAATCAACCCCATAGCGGAACTTCTGGCTACCTCCTTCTACAAAAAGTGTATGTCGATGAGCAAAACCAACATCCTGAGTCGGCACCTTCAGCCAATTCGTATTCACTCCCGCCCGGATCAAACCCAACTTAGCATTATACTCATCCCGATAAGTATCATTCCCACTCAAATAATCCCCATCAAATAACTTAGCCTTATCCTCATATAACAACTTCTCCTCTGCATTCATCAGATTATAATCCGTCAAATCCGCAATCTCAAAATCCATCCCCAGCGAATACGATACGGTCAACTCTCCTTCCGCCGGCTGCACCGTTTCGATCACCACCACTCCATTAGCTGCACGCGAACCGTAAATCGCTGTTGCCGCGGCATCCTTTAGTATTGTCACATTCGCAATTCGATTCGGATCAAGATCGAATATCTTCTCCGCACGCACCTCAAAACCATCCAACAAAAAAGTCGGACTATTCGGATTATTCTTATACTCCGATTCCAAGCTACCCGGTCCGCGAATTTGAAAAGCAGGCACCGTATTCGGGTCGCTACCCATTTCCAAATTTTCAACCAACTGAAAAGAAGGATCCACCATCGCCAAAGCCGACAACACATTCTGTCCCGATACCTCCCGTAAGTGTTCTCCACTAAACGTATTAGCCACTCCCGTATAACTCTCACGCTTACGCGTAAAATACCCGGTAATCACCACCTCGTCCATTTCAGCTACCGACTCTTCCAATACCACATTCAGCTCTTTTTCTCCCCTCCACTTTACTTCTTTGGTTTGCATACCGACAAACGAAAATACCAAAACGATGCTGTCGGCCTTAGGTAATTCGATGGTAAACCGACCTTCTACATCCGTAGCGACACCCAGTGTCGTTTCTTTCAATACCACGGAAACTCCTGGCAATACATGACCATCTGTGTCTTTCACAATCCCTTGAAGCAAAAGTTTTGTGGGAGTCATGCGTACCTGATCATTGACATTTTTACGCGAAATCACAATGGTATGATTCATTAGTTTATAAGTTAAACCGGAATTCTGCAGACATTCGTCCAACACCACTTTCAGGTCCTCATCTTTAAAGTTCAGTTCCAAGCCCTGCACCTGTTCGATTTGGGCATCTTCATACAGAAAAATATAGCCCGATTCTTTCTCTAATAACTGAATCACCTGCTCCAATGAAGCATTTTTTACCTCCAAAGAAACCTTTGCGATCTGACTATACACATTCGCAGACAACTGAAAAGAAGAAATACACAAAAACAAGATTAAAAACTTCATCATTAAATACGTTTTTAACCATCTTCTTTGAAAAAGAAGACATCGGATTCCATTTTTTTTCATAAGTTTGTAAATTATAATGAAACATTTCCGGCTTAGCCGGTTGAAAGGCGGGATAGTGCCAATATTCCGTCTTTCTTTATTTTCTTTTAGCTATAAAAACTGTATTGTCTTTTATGGTGCAATTTATGCTCCCGACCGTTTCGATCATTTTCATCAATGCCTCGAAACCGTCATTACGCATCATACCCCCTGAAAAGGTAATCTCTTTAGATTCATCGTCTTCGAAATAAACCTCGACATTATACCACCGGCTCACCATGACCATGATATCTTCCAACCGCTGCTTACGGAAAATAAAACGTCCCTCTTTCCAGGCTACAAAAGGATAAACCTCAACTGCACGTTTCTGAAGTCGTCCCTCTTTATCTAAAATACTCTGTTCACCGGGTTTCAAAATAACCCTATCTTCTATAGATTCGAAACACACCGTTCCCTCGACCAATGTCGTCACTATTTGCCCTTCTTCCGAATAAGAGCGTACATTAAAACCGGTCCCCAATACCTGGATTTTAGAATCACACACTTCTACAACAAAAGGATGTGCTGCATCTTTTGCAACCTCGAAATAAGCTTCCCCTGTCAATTGAACTTTCCGTTGCTTACCACCGAATTGCAACGGAAAATGAAGTTCTGATTCGGAATTCAGCCACACTCGTGTTCCGTCGGCCAGTGTCATTGTAAATTCTCCTCCCCGGGGAATAGACAAAAGATGGTAGGTATCAGTACTTTCCGGTTTCTCCTCTTTTCCTGCCTGTAAAAGCATGCCACTGGAATCGATACGGATATGATTTTGTGCAGTAGATATAAGCATTGCCGAATCTCCGATATGCCAAACGGAACCGTCGGCCAGGGTTAAAACTGCTTTTTTACTACCGGGTTGAATAGTTTGAGTCAGTAAAAGAGAATCATCAGTACTATTCTGGTGAAACCATCCCCATCCCAGTCCTAAAACTAATAAAATTCCAGCCGCCACACCATACCAGCGAATACGCCTTCTCCGTCTGTAGTTCTTTAATTTCCGATAAGCCCGGACAGGGTCATAACGGTATTGTTGCCGTAATCGTTCAGCCAAAGTTTCTGAATGTCCCAACTTATCTGCCATCTTTTCAACCGGACTGTTCTGATCCGGCTGAATATACTCTTCTTCTTTCCTCCGTAAAATATAGCTTAGAACCTTTTCAGAAAAATCATATATATCATTCCATGTATTCATACCCTTTTTATTATACAAACACATGAAATCAAAAAACGGGTAACAGAAAATAACTAATATTTAAAAAAAATCTGAAAATAAAGAGTACAACAAAATCCCCCATACCATTCCCATGCGGTCACGGACGATAGCATAAGCCCGCTTTTTCTGCATTTTCACCGTATTTTCAGAAACTTCCAGTAGCTGTGCGATCTCCCGGACTTTCAAGCCCTCGAGGCTTAAATTCATAACTTGTCTCTGCTGGTCAGACAATTCGGAAAGGACTAAACGGAGTTTTGCGATCACACTTTCTTCAATGGCCAAATCGATAGCCATTTCTTCAGTATAGGAAATCCCGGAAGTATAATTTCCCAATAACCGACGGGCATTGTCCCGATCACGAATCATATTCAAAGCCCTGTTATATACTGCTTTGTAGAGCCAACCTGCCAAAGATCTGACATTCGGAAATTGCAAGGAAGAATCCCATAACCCGATCATACACTCCTGAACAATATCCTCCACTCCGACATTTTCATGGGTCAGTTTGGCCACATAGGTACATAATGCCGGATAAAACTCCTCGTACAATTGCTGCCAGGCAGTTTCTCTTTTTTTGTTCAGGTCTACTATAAATCGTTCATTATCACGCATAGTTCTCCTCCGGTTGTGTGGCAAATATAAAGAAAAAAATAAAAAATAACTCTCCTCTAAACTAAAATCAGTCCAGACACCATTACCTAACGAAAACAGTAATAACGAATAAAAGGGATACTCACCGACGAGAACGTAAAAAAGGAAAATGAAACATTACCCCCGTCCCTTTGTTTCCCGGAAAAAATTATCCCGCCCAATTCAACAAAAATCAAGCGGGATAAGGAATTTCGTAGAAATTCCCTGAAAAAGGTTACTAACAGGTAAACCGACTGAAAACCTGAACAATATCTCAAAATCGGATGACTTATTATTAGAGATTTGATCTCATAAATTCCGGGATAGGCCTTTTGTTCCGGAATCCTAATTTCAAAGAACAACAACCCAAATAAAAGGATAATTTTCAGTAGGTTTCAATCCTTCAGATTTTCATTCTAAAAATCTATTCTGGGATAATTTCTTAAAATTCATCATTTCTTACAAATTATCTCCTCCAGCAGGGTAATATGGGTTACTTGGCCCATTTGCCCCCAAATAAGACACACAGCGATGGAGGATATGCGGGAAAGTATGTGTGATCTCTTTAGTCTCCATATCAATAAAAAGGACACTACCTTTCCGTTCTTCGGTACTGTTTTCATCATACAGAACAACTACCATACGATAAGCTAACGCAGAAAAACCTATATATTTTATCTCTCCCAAATCAAGTCCAGCAGGCAAAGTCAACCAAAGACTCAGGCGATTTGTCGAGGTCGCTGAATAATAAATATCATCCCCCACCCCCAAGAACCATTGATTATTGGCAAACCCTGTCGTACCACGTGCAAATGCCGGGGCACCGTTCATCCCATCTACTTGCAACACTGTTTCTTCTTTGAATTCAGGGTTGTCCACATTCCATGTCTTTGCAAAATTATAAACATGTATTTCATTCCCATCTGCAGTATATATGTAAGCGTCATGTCCTCCGAGAGCAGGAACATAAGTATCGGAAACATACAGAATTGTCCCTTTTATAACCGGATTATTTTCCGGTTCTATCACTTGATCAAAAGCATACGGATCGGCAATAATGCCAGCTTCTATATTATCGGTAGCATAAGGCCTGATCACATAATATTTACTGCTCAACTTATCATATACCCAAGCAAAATTCGCCCCACTCGCTCCACATGCAGGATTGCTCCAATAATACTCTCCGTTATGCAGTGCCGGACGATACAATCTTCCGTCAACACAACGAATATATTGTCCATTGCTGACAAAATATTGTCTTCTCATTTGATCAACAACAAATGCTTCCGGCTTAAATTCATAGCCCGGTTCCATAAAACTGGAAGAATTAATTAAAGAGATTGGCAAAAAGGATACATTATCAGTAGTAATCACCTCATTTTCTCCTTCTTCCGTCAAAAATGTGATATTCCACTTGATATTTACATTATCAGAAGTATAGCCACAAACCCCATATATTTGGAAAGGAATATTACCAAATGAGTAGTCCCCACAACCCGTTACATACCTCACATCAGCTAAAGTTGGTCCTTCTGCTGTATCATCATCGTTTTCTTCTGTATTATCATCTGTAACAGCTTGGATGTAAGCCATCTCTGTAGAATTATCATCCCTCATCGTCAGAAAATAATACCCAAAATTAAATGGATTGACAATACTAAGATTAAAAGTCCAACGATATTGCATCCCAGATATGTTATCTGTAACAGTCAAAGCACAAAGATGGTTTTGATAACTAAGCGGCGGAAGGGTTATATCTAAGATTTTTTCCTTCGACACCTCTTCTCCGTCAATTGTCCATGAATAAGACAAATCTGCCATTTCCTCATTCAAACTCCTGACTCCCGGATTAATATAAATATCGGCTCCGGCTTCACGCATATAAGAAGTACCTATACTATCAATCGATACCTCGTTTAATGCTGCATAATCATAATTTCCCTTGTCTTCGGAACAGGCACTCCAAATAACTACTATTCCAACCAAGGCTACATATAAAAATAAATCATGTATTTTCATCATTCACAAATTTTATCGTGGTACATTATGCCGGTAAACGAATAGGTTCTTTTGTCGTATCTCCATCCGGATAGATATCATTATCCTTAAAATACGTTTTCAAACGATTGATATACATATCTAATACTCCCCAAGCCCCAGCGTAATAATAAGGCGGCATATTATTCCAATAAAGCGGTTCGTTATTAATGGGATGTAAGGTCGGATCTGATCCCAAGGTGTACAAATTGATCCATTCCAGATAAACTTCCCGATAAAAAGGTCCAAAAGCTCTGGAAAAGGTAGACCACCAATCCGGTTCCGCCAAGATATCGGAAAAAGTCACTCTCACAGTTTGCAAATCGGCATATCCTTCCTGAAAATTTTCATTAGGTACCACTTTCAAGGTAATCTGATGCCATTCGTCTTGCAGAATCTCATTCCGTTGAACACGAATACGAATAGTATCTGTAATTGCACCTGCCGGAATAAAACGGTTATTAAGAATACCAGCATCCCAATCTTCACTTGTTGCTGTCGTCTCATCCCGAACCAGTTCTACCGTATAGGCTCGGTCTTCATCGACAGGCATACCCATAATTTTTACTACGACATTAATAACCGTATCTTTTACATCTAAATTATCCAACGCAAAAGAATAAGACAGGCTGTCAAGACGATAATCCGTCTGTTCTCCATACTTATTTAGTTGATAAGGAATATCAAAATAAATATAATCCGTAGCAGTATCAAAACGATCTATATCTTTCTTTTGACAAGAAACAAAGATGATGACAGCTAACAGCAACAAGCTATATTTACCAAACCATTTCTTTCTAATTTCTACTTTCATAACAAGTCACTTTAATTATTATCAGTCGTATTACCAGGTTTCTCTATCCCGGAGAATTCATATTCATCATCTGGAATAGGAATTACAAAAATATTATCGCTTGCCGGAATAGTTTCCCCCCGTACAGTATATATATCATAGAACAAACGCTTGTGCATCAAGAAAGTTCTTCCATCTCCAATGAAGTCCTTACGCATTTCACGCACTAAATATTCCAACAAAGTAGCATCATCAGGCACAGTTTGAATCAAAGACAAATTACGATTATTCCGTACATCATTCAGGTATTGTAATGCAAGGGCATTATCCTTTCCTATCTGCGCCTCACAAGCGATGTAATAAATTTCAGATAAACGCATGATCGGAATTTCCGGATAATAAGCGCTCCCTAATCCTTGCCGTTCTACAGGTTCAAGGAATTTAGTGAAATCATAATTTGAATATTCACTGCTACTCTGAAACCATACAGCAAATCGTGTGTCAAGACCTGCATCACCATCCGGCTGACGATCATACACAAAACGCTCCAATGCACTATATCTGTTTCCATCTATTAAAATACCCGTTGTAGTCGAAGCCGTACGTCCACCCATCCCAAATAAATTACCGGATGTGGTATATAAATCATTTACATAGAATGAACCTAACATTTCCGTACTGAAATTATTAATCCGAGACGTACTAGGAGTCATAATGTTCGCCTTGTCTACCAAAGAAATAATGCCTTCACATTCTTTCAATACCTGTGTCGCATAAACATATGCATCCTCCGGATTTTGGCGTAACATTTCCAAACGAGCCATCAATCCCAATACACAGAAATAATTCATCCGTGCCCCCCGGAAATTTAAAACATCTTGATAATCAATTACAGATGTATTACCATCTTCCGTTCTACCTATTTCTCCATTGCGAATCGGGTCGTTTACCAGCAATGTTAAAGCCTGCTTTAAGTCATCGGCGGCATTTTCCAAGACGGTTTCTCCTGTATCAAATCCTTGGCTGACATTATTATAGGCTGTACGATAAGCTATTGCACTTTTTGACAAATCTGCTTTCGTATGGATAACAGGCCCAAACAATTCAAAGAGTTCCATATGCGCAAAAGCCCTCAAAGCATATACCTCGCCTAACAACAAGTTATAGTTATCAATGTCATCTCTATAAGGTGTAGAATACTCGATAAAGGCGTTACACTGCGTAATCGCATAATACAAATTGCTCCATACATTTCCGAAAGCACTCACTACTGTCTGGTTTTCATAGTCATATTGCGCAGCTTGATAATACATGTGGTCAGGAGTCGAAGCAAAATCCCAATACTGGGCGAACACATCAAGCAACCCGTAAGAGAGTGTCTGCCCATATAAATTGGATCCTGAAAAAGTATAATAAATACCTCCTAGCGCAGAGTTACACCCACGGGTTGTCTGATATAAATTTTCAGCCTCTATCTGCCCTTGCGGTGTAACATCCAACCAATTATTACAAGATGTACACAATTGCAAACCAACTATGGACAAAATAAAAGATAGCTTTTTCATATTCTTAATTTATGAATTAAATACCGATATTTAAACCAAAAGAAAAACTTCTGGCAAAAGGATAACTTGTTCCGCGTTCCTGTTTTACAGTAGAAGCACGAAACAAATCATTCATGTAGAACGATACCCGCACAGATTCTAATCCGAACCGCTGTATCCACTCTTTTTTCAAGTCGTACGACAGCGACAATGACGTCAAGTCCAAATAATTATCACATTGTACAAAACGTGTAGAAACATAAGTCTGCCCATAATCCCGGATATTTCTGTACAAAGCGGATTGACCGGGAGTTGTCCAGCGGTCATTCAATACACGACGGTCAGCATTCCCCGAAGGATTCACACCTTCTACACGGGATGCTAATGTTTGATTATATACATCACCACCGATACTATACTGGAATACAGCATTCAGATTAAAGCCTTTCCAATAAAGATTCGTTGAAATGTTTCCAAATACGTCCGGCTCGGTATCACCACATAAAATTTTATCAGCAGCATCCCATTCCATGGTCAGAGATCCGTCTTTTTTTACATAAATCTCCTGTCCTGTACCAGGGTCAATCCCCAAAGAAGGTACAGCCTTGATTGCCGTCATAGATTCTCCCTCTTCATATACGTTACCGGGTATTTCCATTTCCATATTATTCCGTGCATTCAAATTTTTCAATTCATTGGAAATCTCATTCAGCTTGTTACGATTCTGAGAAATCTGAAAAGAGAGCCGCCATTCCAGATCCGCCTCCGGCATACGAAGAGGTGAACCCGAAAGAGTAATTTCCCAACCTTTGTTTTCAATTTCTCCAAGGTTACTTGTAAAGTTATTGCTTGGAATCCCCAAAGAAGGCGCCACTGTAATCTTGGCAAGCATACCATCCGTCTTCTTGTAGTAATAATTGAACATAAATGATAAACGGTTTTTCCACATACCTAAATCAACACCAACATTGGTTGTGTACTGGTTTTGCCATTTCAAATTTTCATTACCATATCCCATCAAGGTCGCTGGCACCAATGTATTATACAATCGTCCTGTCTGGTACTGGTACATCGTTTGAGCCTGATAAGCCTGAAATTCCTGATTACCCGTTATACCATAAGACATACGTATTTTTAACAAATCGAGTATGTTATCGGATGACCAAAAATGCTCCTTATGAATATTCCAACCGCCACCGATACTCCAGAACGGTGCCCAACGCTTGTCAACTCCGAACAAAGAAGATCCGTCGTAACGTCCTGACAAATCCAAGAAAAAACGGTCATCAAAAATATAGTTAACATTTGCCAACAAGCCGATACTACGTGTCGTACTTTCACTACTCCCCGGACGCGAATCTTTCATAAACTGAATAGCAAATGCCGGGTCAGAATAACGGTCATCAGCAAAGCCTGTTGCTGTAAAAGAATATGTACTTGTTTTATTCTGATTAATTTCTGCTCCTGCACCAAAAAACAACAAATGCTTCTCACCAAACCGTTTGTTATAATTTACTGTCAACTTACCTGTATAATTCAGGTATTTACCAGAACTCAATGACAATTCTCCACGCTGTTCAAGGGGAACTTGTTCATAAGTCACCTCATCGACATATTCATTTACAGGAGGTTGTTCTATCAAAAAGTCAGAAGAAAGCGGTGAACGATAAGTTTCCCCTTGTGTATTTCCTTTCTCAATTCTGAACGATCCAATCAGACGCCAGCCGTTTCCTGCAATCCAGTCTATATTCAAGTTATCCGAAAAAGCCTCATTATCACTTAATGAACGATTAGGTAAAGATGCATCGTACAGTGGATTTGCACTTCCATTCAATAATGTCGGCCGTAACTCACCATTATCGAACCAAGGCCGTTCATAAGGATTTGCAGCAGCATATGTACTAAAACTACCATACGGAGAATCATAGGCATGTGTATTCAAATAGCTGGCATAATTCCGAATAATAATCTTATCCTTAATCCGATATTGTAAAGTAAATCCCAAACCATAACGGTCACGTCCAGAACCTTTCATCACACCTCTATTCCGGTCAAAAAAACCATCGATACTATACAGAACATTATTAGCTCCTCCTTCCACCAATAAAGAATGTGTATGACTGAATGCATTACGCACTGGCTGAGCCAACCAATCCGTATTCACTCCCTCTTGTACATTTTTATATTTTTCATAATATTGCGCTTCACGCTCATAGGTAGTACTCAAATCCCCTTCAATTGGATCATATAATCCCGCTAACCGTTCATATTCCAGTTTTTCCGCAGCATTCATCAAATTATAATCCCTCAAATCCGGGATTGAAACGTTGTAATTGGCATTCAGGTTTATCCGGATTTGTCCGGCTTTCGGACGGATAGTCGTAATGACAATCACTCCGTTGGCACCCCGAGACCCATATAAAGCCGTTGCACTGGCATCTTTCAGGATAGTCGTGGATTCCACCCGGTTCAGGTCCATATCATAGATCCGTTCTGGCGAAACCTCCACTCCATCCAGAATATAAAGCGGGGCATTGGGGTTTGTCGTCGCATCGTCAGCATTGGCCCTCAGGTCAAAACCATTCTCTCCCCGGATCGTAATATCCGGTATCACATTGGGGTTAGACCCTTGTGTAAGGCTCTCGTTCAAGCGGATAGAAGGATCGAAAGCATTCAACGCCTGAATCATATTCAAAGCCCCGACTTTTTTCAGTTCCTCGGTATTGATGGTTACCTCCGAACCTGTAAAACTCTCTTTCGATTTCTGGAAATACCCCGTCACAATCACTTCGTCCATCTCTGCAGCCTCCTCCTCCATGACGATAGTCAATTCTTTCCCTTCCACATAATTCACCTCCTTTTTACGCATTCCAACAAAGGGACACACCAGGACGACAGCCTTGCCACGGGGTACCTGAATAGAAAATCTTCCATCCATATCCGTAGCAACCCCCAGGTTCGTACCCTTGATAACGACAGTCACTCCGGGCAAGGTATGTCCCTGTACATCTACAACTTTTCCTTTTATGGTCTGTATCTCCTGCTCAAACTGATCCTGTCCCTGTTTAGCAGTAATGACCACCGTATTATCGATCAACTTGTATTCCAAATTGGTTCCTGTCAAAATATGATCCAATACTTCCTGAAGATTCAAATTCGAGTAATCCGGATTCAGACGATCCAGCTCACGTACATAATCATGATTATAAAGGAAAGTCACTTTGGATTGGCGTTCAATCTCTTTAACGACCTCTGCAAAGGTCACATTCTTCATTTTCAATGTGATATTTTCCTGCGAATATCCTTTCGCAGTCACTTGAAAAGTTTGTAACACAAGTAATAAAGTCATCAGCTTCATCGTCCGCATCATTCGTCCCGGGAGAAATACACCGGGAAATTTCCTGTTTTTCGTTTTTTTCATAACTTTGTTTGACTTATAAGTAAATAAATACCAGAACGGACAGGCGGCCGATTCCCTACATCGGCTACCTGTCTTTTATTCTGCGATATAAATAGTAGTTCCTGAAACATTAAATTTTGCGGGACAAGCCAGAGCCAGCATCGATACGATCTGTCCGAAATCATCATAACGTCTTAAATTACCGGTAAATTCAATATGCCGGGCTTTTTCCGACTGAAACACCACCTGCACATCATACCAGCGCGACAAAGTCCTCATAATATCTTCCAGAGTCTGACGTTCGAATATAAACCTCCCGTTTTTCCAACCGATATATGCCTGTACATCCACTTGCTTTTTAACTAAATTACCAGTCTTCAGCTCTATAGCCCCCTGTTCATTCGGGTACAACAATATCCGTTTTTTGCCGGTGAACATGCATACCCTCCCTTCCACCAGGGTGGTCTGAATCATTTCTTCATCCTGATAAGCCCGGAGATTAAAAGAGGTTCCCAACACCTGTACCTGCACCTTTCCCATCTCTATAATAAAAGGGGACGATTTATCAGAGGCCACCTGAAAATAAGCCTCTCCCTGCAAACGTATCCTTCGTTCCCCGGAGGGAAAAACAATCGGATATTCCACTTCACTCTCCGAGTTCAGCCAGATTTTCGTTCCGTCGGACAGTATAAGTACAAATTCTCCCTTACGGGGAATACTCAAAGAATTATACAATAGCTCTTCCGGCAAAGACGGAATATTCTGATACACTAAAGAGGCAGACGAAGCCTTAGCTACAGAACCGTCCTGCTGCTTTATAGAAGTGGCAGTATCTCCGCACAAATGAATCTGTTCCCCGTTGGCCAAGGTAAGGACAGCCTTACTACTACCAGCAGGAATGACAGATGTCGATACCTGAGGAACAAGCGTACCGTTCCTGTCTTCCCGGAGCCAGCACCAGTAAATTCCTATTGCAATCAGACATACAGCTGCCACAGCAGCTAACCCACGCAACTTCCTGTAAGACCATGGACGTTCCCTTGCTATTCTTTCAGAAAAAGCAGTATACGCAGCAGCCGGATTTATAGACAAATCCAGTTCGCGTTTCCGCCTGATATAGTCACGATCATTCAGATTTTCAAATTGTTGCTGATGTTCCGTTGATTTCTTCAGCCAAAGCCTGAGTTCTTCCATCTCCTCTTCTGAGATAGTCTCCTCCTGATAACGCAAAATCAAATCAGCAATCCGAAATGCTTTCTCACTTTTTAATTCCATATTTTCTGCCTTTTGTATAAAGACAGGAAAAAACTAAAAAGTGGGCAAAAATTTAAAAAATTAACAATGCTAATATCCAGAAATTACTCAACCGTATCCGCAGCATCTTCATACCTCTCTTTCTATAAGCCTTTACAGCCTCTTCGGTTATCCCCAACAAAGAGGCGATCTCCGCATTG
>ENA-OPLX01000758-OPLX01000758.1-human-gut-metagenome-genome-assembly--contig:-NODE-758-length-14075-cov-3.496790_pt1 | contig 14075 bp, 15 predicted proteins | sample MGYA00241447_ERZ501726 | MGnify/ENA primary metagenome ERZ501726 (study PRJEB25962, sample SAMEA2042617) | human gut metagenome | biome: human gut; feature: human-associated habitat; material: faeces...
AAACCACCATACAAGCCGTATTGGTATGCCACACAGTTGGGAACTGCCGCAATAGGACTGTAAGGCACAGTCACAGTTTCCGGCTGCTTGCATTCAATCTTGGCAAGGCGTGCGCTTAAATCTGTCAAAGCGGCTCCAAGAGGTGCGGTAGCCTGGCCTACAATTTGAGAAGTCATAGCTGAACTCTTGTAAGTGCTGTTTTCTTCACGGAGCTTGTCAATTTTGTTCTGCATCTCACGCATTTCGGCAGCACGTTGGCCGGCAATAATCTGCTGTGTGCTTTCCTTGATGGAATTTTGCAAGTCACAGGTCTGACGTTGTGTCTCATAGGCCACGGATGCAAATCCTCTTTCCTGCCCGGTTGCAACACCATTAATTGCATTTTGCAGGGTGTTTGTCTGCTGACAGATAGCTAGACGGTTCTCACAGCAGCATGATGCAATCTGTTGTGCAATCTGACAGTTACCGGATTGAATAGCGTTAATAATCTGCATAGAACTCTGCCCTACCTGATTTCCCACCTGTTGAATCTGTGACATTACACCATTGATAGCCTGCTGAACCTGACCGATTGAACAGTTCAGATTTGTTGCCAGATTGTTGATAGCCTGACCGTTCCCTTGAATGGCACTCATTAGTAACTCCCTCCCTGTGTCGTTGTTAATCAGATTGGGGATTCCTGCTGCTCCATTGCCACCGCCAAAGCCACCATTTCCCCATCCGTTGTTACCCCAACCCATGAGGAAGAATAAGAAAATAACCCAAATAAACCATCCGCCTTCTCCACCGAATCCGTTATTATTACGGCCTTGCATAGCTACAAGTAGGTTCGGATCGATCCCTTTTTGCTGAAGCAAAGGAGCCAACATGGCTAACATTCCACTTCCGCCTCCGTTCCCGCTTTCCGGGAAAACAAAAGTTTTTGATTCGCTCATTTTTATCGAATTTTGAATTACCCCGGCAACATTGCCGGACATTTCAAAATTCGACATAAACAACTGTTTTGTAAAAAGTTACATTCCTATGTAATAGAAGTTTAAGGACTTTAGACGGAATAAATTTCCAATAAAAAAGAAAGTTTTATGTAATAAGCAATGTTACAATGGATGCTATTAAAATCCATCCCTTAATACAATGGTTATCTCAGTCCATCAATACACTTATTAAAGAAAATTTAACAAAGAATATTATATTGATTACTAATGAGTTGTGGTATTTAACTATTTTTAATAATGTAATTTAGTTAACTAATCAGGATGATTATTTCAGTGGAATAGAAAATAGACTGATAAAATATTGATAGTCAAAAATATAACTTTTTAAGTGGAAGCCATTACATTATCGTTTTGGAATCGTAAATAGTGTAATAATCAGCAATTTGAAAAATTTTGTGATTTGCATATAATAATGATAAGGGTTAGCTTTGTAGTAGAAAACAAATCGGTCGTGTGAGAGCTACCGAGAGAAGATATTAAATAAGGGCATCGGAGTAACTGCAAGCTCTCACATTAGGCAGTCATTCCTTTGCCCTTTCCTTTTAACTGCATTGACTTGTGATTTGGCCGTCCTAAGTCTTTGCAAAGACAATTCAAAGTTATGGAAAACTTTCAATTAACAAAGAAAAGTAGTAGCACAGAAATTAAAGAATATTTTAATGCCGTGCATAATCTAACGGAATCAGCAGAGGAATTCCCGGTAAATTTAAATGAAGTTTGGATGCTCGTTTATGGTCGTAAATCAGATGCAACAGAAGCTTTACAACGTGATTTTATTGAAGGCATTGATTATAAGGTTTTACGGCAAAATCCGCAAAACTCAAATGGAGGACGTCCAACTAACGAATATAAACTTACGCTTTCTTGCATGGAGTATTTCATAGCACGCAAAGTTCGCCCCGTATTTGAAGTATATAGACAAGTATTCCACCATGCAACTAAACCGATGTCTCAACTTGAAATTCTTGCACAATCCGTACAAATATTACAAGAACAGGAAAAACGGGTTCAGCAATTGGAAACAGGACAAAAAGAAATTAGGGAAAAAGTTGCTCTAATCGAAGCGAAACAAACTACACACCAAAACTGGTTTACCATCGCCGGTTATGGCACACTTCATAAGGTGCAGGTCGGAATAAAGCTCGCGGCGAGTTTAGGACGTAAAGCATGTAATCTATGCAAACAATTAGGCGTAGAACCAGAGGAAATACCAGACCCGAGGTTTGGGAAAGTCAAAACCTATCCCGAAAATGTTTTAAAGCAGGTATTTGATATGCCAATTAACTAAAATAAGGGCATTGGATTAGTTACGGCTCCTACAATTGGTAACTTCTCCTTTGCCCTTTCCTTTTAACTGCATAGGCCGCGAATTGGTACCTCAAAGCCCGTGCTAAAACAATTCAAAAGTATGAATAAAATTCAGATTTTCAAAAATGAACAATTTGGACAGATTAGAACAGTTGTTAATGAATCAGGTGAACCTATGTTTGCAGCAACGGATGTGTGTAATGCTTTAGGATATTCAAATTCAAGAAAAGCAATAGCAGATCATACCGATGCAGAAGAACGGTGTAACATTTCGTTACAGCGTGGTGGAGAAATGACCTTTATTAATGAAAGCGGCCTTTATTCTTTAATTATAAGAAGTAATAAAGAAGAAGCAAAACCCTTTCGCAAATGGATCACATCTGAAATACTTCCTTCTATCTGCAAAAATGGATATTATGTTAATAATAAGTTCGCAACTAATCATTTAACTCCTACTAAAGTACGAGCCTCTATCGAATGGGTGAAGGGAGTCAGGGAAGTATTAAATTTAAATGATTCCTCTACTTTGCTTATGTTAAAACAAGTGTCTGAACCTTTAGGGTTACCTACACCGGATTACACGCATTCTAAAGGCCAGTTGTTGGCTCCCACAGTCTTACTACAACAACACGGCGTACAAATTAGTACCAGGGAATTTAACCAAAAGATGATAGGGGCCGGTTTCATAAAAGAGCTTCAACGTCCATCATCAAATGGTAAAATTAAGTATTTCAAATCTTTAACTGAAAAAGCTGCCGGTTTTGGAGAGAATCAGGTTAACCCGTCGAATCCCAAAGAAACGCAACCATTATACTATGCAGACAAATTTGAAGATTTATTAAAACGATTAGAAATTGTTTTTTCATAATTAATTGCCCGGTAGTATCCGGGCATTATTTACGAGTGCACTTTTGTATTTTACTTGTTGCTATTCATATCTTTTAACGGAATGTAATAAACCGTATTTGTAGGAGTGTAGATACCAAAAGTAATACCCCCAACAAGCATATTCAAGAAATTCATATTGGTTTTTATGACATAATTTTTATGACCTGCAAGATATTCTTCTGCAATCATTTTCGAGTTTCCAACAGGGATAAGACCACCGATCAAATGATGATTCCATTCGGAGTTGATTTTCACAATCGGATCTTTCGGCTTAACATCACCCACAAGAATTCTGGTATTATAACACGAACACATAGAAATAGCGCACACAACTAATAGTAATATTTTTTTCATACCAAATAATTTTAATTGTTAACTGCCGCAAATGTAATCAAAAATCCCCTCTATTTGTTGAAATATGTAAAATAATTAGGTTTGCATTTAATTTAGAATTATTCTAATTTAAATCGAGGGAAATATTATTTATGTGAAAGGTTTTCAATGCTTGAACGTATAGCATCTACTTGTTTTTTATGCCTTCTCCTTGCAATAATATGTATATATATGTCCCGGTCTGCGTATGCCGTTATGGTAGTATCTACAATATCTTTCAATGATTTTGCTTTTACATATCTTATGAACATTGCAGAAAAAAGGTCACTTCTGAATTTTTGAGGTGTTATTTTCATGTTCCTGCGCTTTACATCATGCACATCATCGCAATAAAAATATAGCATTGCATTCTCATTGTCAAGAAGCACCCCGGCAATGAACGTGGATATTTTTGACAATATGCCAGAATTTGTATATTGTTCGCCGGATATTCGTTCAAGAGTAATGTCCAATATTTTGATATTGCCCAATTCTTTCATTATCTCATCAGGCAAATTTTGACAATCTTCTATACGGATAAGATATTCATTCCCGAAATTGTCACTTATTGGATAAGTTATTATCATTTCGAAGTAGAAGCAGGGAAATAGATATCTTTTTTGCTACGCAATTCTTCAATTTTAGACATTTTATGATCACGTAGTTTGTTGAAAAAATCAACAAGGGCTGTCGATGTATTTTTTACAACGAATGTTTGCGAATATGATTTTTTCTCTTTCATTTGGATATCTATTTGATGATACAAATGTATAAATTCTAATCCACATAAATAGTCAACACATCTACATTTTTGCAAATAATTCTCAATTTAGAATCATTCCAAAACATCATTCTGTTTTTTCCCTATGATTTAATATGTCAGCAATCGTTTTGTGACACAGCCCGGTCTGTTCCTTTATTTTATCATATATGAAAGAACGTGGAAGCAAATGGAAAAAATCTGAATATTTTTCTGAGTTTTTTAATTCTTCATATATGCTGATAACTTGTTTGTTACGCACCATCGTACTCGGCCTTTGTAATTTTTTCATAAATTTTTCTCAAAAAAGTGCAACCAATAAAAATCCTGTCCGTAAAACTCCCCGAAAGAAGTCTTACAGACAGGATGTAGTGGTGGTACGCTATATTTTTGAAGTGGGGCTTCTTTTTATATTTTGCCCCGGATAAACCGGATAATCTTTAATACAGACGGTATACTGAATGCTGCCAGTAAAATGATAAGCCACCACATAATGCTTGGTACTTTGTTTTTTACAACTTCAACCGGATAGGGGACCGCGATGCTATCTGTTTTGCTTATATTTACCGTATCATGCATAAGCCTATCACGATACACAATATGATATTTGTCCCTGAAAACTGTATCGCCTTTAACAAGAACAAATACACTGTCGCGTACATAGATACTATCCCGCTTTATCTTGTCAATGTATTCTTTCTCTGTCTTTACTGTCTCTACCGGCACGTACTGAATACTCCGACAGGAGAATATAGAAAGGGCTATCAGTATAATTATTATCCTCATTTTTCTGTTTTTTCTTCTATGTCAATAATATCAGACTTCCGCCTGAAAAATTTAAAAATATCGACCTTTACATGCCGACCGTGAGCTTCAAAGTAATTCCCATAACAAGAATTTATTTCAAAACCATATATAACCAATAAAACAATCGAAGGAAGTAACGGAATATCAAAAGGTATCCCAAATGCTTTTCCAATAGCCCCGGCAAGAAGAATCCAACATAAGTAATCTACCATCTTATTAATAGTCCTTCTCCCTGCCCGTGAAAACCGGATCTTTTCACCTCTTTTCTTAGCTGCTGCTATTCCAAACCTAAGGTCTACAACAATTAATATCAATGCAAGCAGCATAAACCATTTTAAAGGCTCAATAAAATCCATAAAACCACTCATGAATACTGATACCATTGCCGAAATTGTGTTTCTTTCACTCATAATTTTAATTTAAATGTGGTACTTCTATCCCCTCCCGAAACATTGTTATAAACAATATCTTTTGTAGTTCTCAACAAACTCCTTAACGGTCCCTCTGCCTAATGGCGTATTGTAATATTGTTTCCAGTATTCACCCATAGCCCAAACATCCTTATTCGAAGGTAATGCCTCCTTTACACGCAAATAATGTATGCGGGTCATACAGATCATCAGCTTTTTGTTATCTACAAGCATTTCAGGCTCCAAAGTTACAACACTGGATGCTTTCATTACTTTCCCCATTAGTTCCGGTTTATGCCGGAGAAAATTAACCACAATATCATTGAAGGTTGCCGGCTCCATCTGCCCATATCCTAAAGCCGGACCACCGCCAATTTGCCGGGTGTACTTAAAATTGCTTTCCTGAGCAAACGTCCCCATGATAAGATCTCTTGCATTGTCAGAGTACAAGCCTGTTTCTTTCAGTGTTTCGGTTATTAACCTTCTCCATTCCTCTTTGTTCATATTGTTTTATATTTCTAAATTATTCTTTTGTATTCTCAAAAAAAACTTTGTAAATTTGCAACATAAGATTGACTTGGGGTTGCTTGGGAAATATTTATAGAGGTCGCGAGGGCGGCCTCTTTTTTATTTGTTTTTGATTGCAGAGATAATAGCGTTTTTAATAAAAACATGCCAGGTTGAATCCATTATTGAGGCTTTGAATAATTCTGTCTCATTTTCATTCATATCCACAGCTTCCCCGTTGAATATCTTTTTGGCAATTTCATGCATTTCAATTGTGTTTGTGCACACATACACGGCATTTCCGACAAGTTGATGAATGCCTTTATTTTGATTCTCTTCCAGCAATTGGATATAATTATTACCTAACAAATCAATTGCTGATACATCTTTTACGTCAAAACTATATTTCATTTTGTTAGTAGTTAGTGAATGTTTCAGTAATCTTTCTATAAAATTCCGTAATTAATGGAACAATCCCCTGAATAATACCCAAGTCAACATTTGATCCGTTAATTGAGCCGAAATCTTCGGACTTGGGATTGTATTTAATGGCTGCGTTCATGTATTTCTGCCCATCACTCAAGTATCCGTTTGCTACTACGGAGATAACTTCCGGTGCTTGCTCTTTTTGGTACTCTGCACTCAGCGATACATTTATATTCTGTACCGTTGCCGTTGCTTTTGCTGAAATAAAATAGTTAATTTCCATGTTTTTTATAATTTATCTGTAACTTAATTGTCCGGTTGATCTATTTATACATAGGTAATAATTCGAAGCCCCTGAAATATTTGGTATGTTATTAAGATTTAAATATATTTGACCTCTAAAGATAGATGTATTATTAACTGTCATTTTACCACCGAATAATACATCTCCAGAAACTACCTCTATCGCAAGAGGTGGATCAAATGGAGTACCGTAATATCTGTTCTCAGCTTGTATTCTTAAGGCAGTAACTATTGAAGATGATCCATAATTATACGATGTTTCCTTGGCAATTATTTCCAATCCAGTTATATGACTTATAAAATCTCCTACTGCTGTTATTATTCCGGCTTGCATTCCACCTGTTGGAGGGGTAAGTACGCCGTTGCCTGATGCATATACAGAAAAACCATTTTTAGCATAACAAGAGCCTATTTTTGAACTCGCATTGAAATCAGATGATCTCAATCCATTATTGCTTAATTTCAGTCCGGCAATTTCTCCTTCTGTCGCTGTAATTTTTCCTGTAAACTCTCCCGACGTTGCTATTATCCTTCCATGTATTTCGGCGTCAGAAGCAACAAGTTGGCCCGATTCTGTTATAACGACTTTCCCACTTGCTGTTGTCAGATTCTTTACAGTAATATTTCCTTCTATAATCGCGTCTGATGCAAACAACCGTCCGGCTTGTGTCACGACAAAATTAGCTTTTGTACCATCTCCCCCTGAAACACGCCTTATTGCTGAATCCAAATCACCTCCAGCGTAGAACCTTATACTGTTGTCTGTATCTCCGATTCCGCAAATCCCAGCTCTTTCATTCCAATTTACGCCATTCTGTTTCGCCCCTACTTTTATCAAACTAGTTGAAATAAGACCACCTTCTATTGTAGTTTCCTCTTTTAAAGCTATTTTTAAATAATCAAGTGCTTCCAAGTCGGGAACAGGCCTGATTACCGAAGCAGCAGGAGCAACAGATGACCCATCTGGAGCCGTATAACGACTATCGTGTACTACTGCTACACAATTGTTCCCGATTTTAAATAGGTACCTACCACCTCCACGAAGATAAATAAGTTCTTCGCTACTACTAATTATTTGCCCAATACTGCCGGCAGGGAGTATATATTGCACTGGGGTAGTATCGGGTATTTCCTTGGTAAATTTATATTCGAAAACCTCAATTATTCTATTAACAACATTTGCCCCCCATCCACTCCCGTTACTACGCCATACACAGTTCATTGAAAAACCATATTCATGTGTTGACCATTTTGGTTTTGCATCACCCAATTCCGTAGTAACTTCTATCCTTGTCTCATTTATTGGTATTTTAATAGTTACCGGATAATATGTGTCCTGATCCCACTTTTCAGCCCTTAAGTCGATCTCTGTTTCACGATATGTTTTAAGAGTTGTGTATTCTTTTGCAGCATCAATTGCCGCAGATGAAATAACATTTAGGATTTCTTGCCGTTTCGGATAATATGCAGCTATATTAGAATAGTCTGACGATATTGTAATGTTTTCCGGAGACGAAGCAGTATATTTTGTAAGTGCCGTATTAGCCAGGGAATATGCATTATTATAATTTATCCAAGCCGCATTGTCGGTTAGGCTATATTTTTCCACATTGGCTTTTATCTCTTTATACTCAGCCTGAATATCTGCCTGCTGCTGTTTCATTGCAGACTTTTCAGGAGGAGAAATAAGGGAATCAGAAGCCCAATTATTTAGCTTGGATGTTGCTTCTGCTGCAGTTGTTTGAGCAATTTCTGCGGTTTGCTGGGCTAGTTCTGCAGCACTATTTGCAGCGTCTATCCCGGCCTGTCTATCAGATTCAGGGACAGAATAAGTTGTCGCTTTGTTTCCATATTCAATTTGTACATCTTTTACATAGATTGTTGCACTACTACCGTCTGGACTTCCATTGTGGTCAATACGTAATCTTACTCTTTTCCCGTCACCCCACTTGGAAGGAGTTTTTAGTTTAAGTACGTTATAAACCCAATCCTCGCCGGATTGATATCCTTTTCCTATTAATCCGTATGTATTAAAATCATCCGGAAGTATATATAAATCAAAACTGTTTAAAACACCTACATGTTTTGCATAAAAAGAAAGGACGATTTCGGTATCACCTTTCAATATGATATAATCGCTGTATATATATGAATTTTCGGCTGTTGATGTGCCAGTTCTTGAAAATTCTGTCCCATTGTGCGTGCTGAAATTCCATAATATTCCCGTAGTGCTACCTTTCAATATATTTACTCCTCCTACCTGTATCCCATCAACAGCCTTTCCCGCTTCATCTATTGCAATCTGCCTCTGATCGTTGATAGAGGGGGTCCACAATAGCGAAGTTTTATTGCCTAATACTAGTTTTACCCACTCTATTTCAGATTCTTCATTAATTTCATTGTTAGGAATTGGATATATCCGAATAAATGTATTATCAACAGCAGGCGTCCCTAACGTCCATTTAAAAGTTTTCAAAGCAATATAATCTGTATCGGGACCACCAGGATAAAAACTAGCCAATACAACATTCCCTCCAGAATTGTAAACACCCCAGCTTGTTTTATTCGCCCCTAATTTGCCTTTAATAACAATTGTACATTCTTCTCCTTGTTTGGGTTTATAGTCTCCTAAGTAAATTGTCGCTATTGGATAGCCAGTATTCTTCCATCCCTTGTTACTATTGTCAAGAAGGTTGGTTTCTCCTACTTGGAGGTTGTCCAGGTTACTCTGCACGTCTCCGATGGACTCTTCCACCGTTTTGCCGGACAATAAACGGAAGATACCTTTTAAATAAACATTTTTACCATAAAATCCGCTACCTTGAAGTTGTCCGAAATCAGGATCATTAATACCTCTCAAATTACCCTCACGAACATCTTCTTTCCCTTCAAGAGAATAGCTGTTTACGTTAGAATAATATGCAGTATAAGGAGCATCTGAACCATAAGAAGTAGTAAGGACTGCATTCTGACGGTTTTTGTCAGTTCTGTTACCAAACTGAATAATTTCATCTTCTACCCGGGGAATCCCACTGCCGGCTTCACAATCTGTTTTACTCAGAATAAAATAATTATCACCAACTTCCGTTACAAGACGCCAGTATCTTCCTATATTCTTTCCGGTAAATACCTGATGTAACGCCTGATCTCCTACTATAAAAGGATTCGGTATCGTCCCATCATCATTGTTAAATAAGCATTTGTAACCATCTTCCAATTCCTCTACCTCTGATATTCTTACTCCACCTCCCGGGGTCGTGAGCATGCTGCCATTTACCGAAGTAACCTTCTGTACAATTATTTCAAAAACATGCATTGTCTTACGGACAATAAGCTCACTTATCTCCAAAACTCCATTCCAAAGCCTGTGGCCGACACCTAATAAGCCGGAAGTAAAGTTTTTGGATACTACTTCATCCGTCGTGACTGGTCCATTCGAATCCAATCCCGACCTCAGCGACATTTTCTTAAGTTCTGCGTTCCCTTCTTCATCTATCATACCTCCGGACTCTTCAGGAGTGTAAAGCCCGGTATGTATGCCTTTTAAAAATTTTACCAGATATTTAGCCGAATCAGGCTGGTCTTTCCTAATATAATGTTTGGAGGTTTTGGCAAGTATATCACCGCCATATCCTCCGCCCTGAATATTCCCGATAATATCGCCTGCTATTTCAGTAATCGTGCTCCTCAAAGCAGAAACGTTGGCTGATAATTTATCAGTCAACTCCACGGATATATCGTATAGGCAATTCTTGTCCGCCTTACAGGTAAATGAATTGACATACATAAGGTATTCACGGTTATTATACTTTATGTATATTCGTGCATTCTCATTCAGCATATCCCATAAGTAAATGTTATCAGCGAGAAAAACACGTGAGAAGTTTACGGAGAATGTGAATTTCTCATCATTGTTCTCCGACATATATTTTATTAATGCTTCATCTAATCTTTTTTCCGCGGCAAGAACAAGAGATTTTGGCATCTTAATACCTGTAATCACAAACTTATCTCCAATAGAAGGTTTATAGTTGTTTGTGGCATTAGGCATAACAACCCCGAAAGTGGTATTGTCTTTTTTTACCGCAATCCAAACCGAATTTGTAGAAGTGTTTTGTTGTCTTTCTACATATTGGGATGTTTGAGAAGTCACCTTTTGTTCAAAATCTCCGGCTGGTAAATTTCCGGAAGAATCTACCAATACAGGGTTAAACGCCCTTTGGGGTTCGCTATCCTTATAAGTTACTCCTATCTCAAACGCACATGCGGCACAATTACCGGTAGTCATGTTGATTACGGCAGTTCCCCCCTCTAATCCTTGCTCGAAAAGGTTAAACCCGTAATCTCCGTTATAGATATGTAGCTTGATGTAGAAGTAAGAATGCACATATTCATCTGTACCGTTGAATACATTGTTGCCTTCTCCCGTACCCAATTCATCACTGTCATTTTCATCGAAAGCAATGTCGGCTATCTCTCCGAATAACTGACCGGATGCGTTGGTAACACCCTCTATGGTAGGCTTTATGTCGCTAAAGTCGACCTTGAACTCTTTTACCTTATGTGGCGAATATTGGTTTTTGAATGAATAATAATCGTCCGTTCCGGGTATTTTGTATGTATTGTCCAACGCATTATAGTATCTTTCCGCACCTCCACTTCCCCGGTAGATAGAAGGCATAAGATTTTGACATTGATCAATATTCCCTGTCTCATCATCGTTCGGATAGTAGAAAGGAATATTGTCAGAGCTGCCGACACCAGTAACACGGTTTACTATCTTGTAATTAGCATTTGTTTTTTTGATTGATACAAGACCTTTTCTGTATTCAAAAGGAGTTGATATCACATTCTCCGTATATCCTATATGACATACCTTACCGACAAAGTAATAAGGAAGTTCATATATGGTATATATGGACTGGAGGGCTTCTGCAAGATATACATTGTCGAGAGACACAAGTTTGGAATCGGAAGCAATATCATCGTCAATGACTACAGAATAATCTATACCTGATTTTGTCATTGAAGCGTTAAGGCGACCGACAAACTCGTTTATGTCACCCATAAACTTAACGGAAGTGGAATTAGAGTGATAAGTGTCTGCTCCAGCCGTCACCACATCCATGAAATATACATTCTCCAGCACTATACGCTCTGAAACGAATTGAAGCTCATGCTTGTACAGAACGCTCTTATTGTCTTTCGATGAAGTAGGTGTCTGGTCCACATAGTATTTCTCGCCTCTGAATTCCACAAACTCCTCTCCGCTCCACAAATCATCCAGACACATAGGGTGATTCAGCGTAGCCGTAAGTGTGGGAGTACCAGCCATCCGTTGCGCCGTATAGGTGTACTCACCTAATTTTGCAGGCGTATCAGCATTCGGGAACTTTATTTTACTTCCTTGCGCGTCAAGTTTGAATATGTACAGACTTTCCTTTTCCATTTATTCTTTTACCACATCAATTTGTTCCGTAACTCCTTTATTCTTTTTTTGTTGTTTCTCCAACTGATTTTGAGTTTCCTCCTTTTCCTTTGCTATACGTTGTTCTTCATCGGGAACGGATGGAAAAGCCACGCGACTTTGACCCTTTTGGCCAAACAGGATTTGGCCCCCTTTGGCTACAATATGATTGACCCTTTAAAGTCCTGGTGTTGGGGGTCAATTTTATTTTACCCTTTTAAAATTTCTCGTTTTTCTTAGACCTTAACTTTCGCATACTTTCACCATATAACTCTATGGTATGAGCCGTATGTATGATGCGGTCAAGGATTGCATCGGCAATTGTCGGGTCACCTACCATGTCGTACCAGTTTGAGGACGGGTACTGCGATGTGATGATGATGGATTTTCGTTCATGCCTGTCCTCGATGATTTCAAGTAGTATGGGACGCTCCTTTGCGTCAAGAGGCACGATGAACAGGTCGTCAAGGATGAGTAACTGGCATCGCTCAATCTTCTTGAGTTCCGTCTCAAGTGTGCCTTTGACTTTGGCGACTTTCAGCGCTCCGAGCAGTTTCGGGGCATTGGCATAGAAGGTACGGAATCCCCTTTTGCATGCTTCGTGGCCGAGGGCGCAGGCCAGATAGCTTTTCCCCGTTCCTGAAGAACCGGTAATGAAAAGGTTCTGTGCCTTATGCACAAAATCAAGGGTGGCGAGACGTTCCATCTGATTGCGGTCCAGTCCCCGGTTCGTGGCATAGTCAATCTGCTCAATATAAGCCTTGTAGCGGAATGCCGCATTTTTGGTGAGCCGTGCAATGGCAGCCTGGGAGCGATAGTCCCATTCGCGTGCAAGGAGCATGGAAAGGAACGTGTCCGCAGTCATGGATTGCGGAGTGGTGCCGGCAAGACTTTCCCTGAAAGCCTCTGCCATGCCATGCAATTTCATACGGTTCATTAAATCCAGTGATATGGTATTCTGGTCCTGTTGTCCCGTAACGGGAGCTGTTTTATTGTTTACTTCCATAAATATGAGTTTTATTGTTTGTCCTTTCTGTAATATTCACGTCCACGTATGTTTTTGTGGGTCAATGGAGCCGGGGAAGTCATGTCGGGCTGTACTTTACCGTCCTCATCGGGAAGGAAATCCGCGTCTTCTCCCAGTTCAAGCACCTCGCGCAAGGCCTGATACCCGTATTGCAGCTTCTGGTCCGCACATGCGCAAGCCGCCACCAGACGGTCGCGACCGTATTTTTTCTCCAACGTCAAGATACCCCGACAGGAGCTGAACGCTTTTGGCGGATATTGCATGGCACGCTCCACTTCCCGTAGATAGTTCAATACGATATTGTCTATTTCCGAGGCACGTCGGAAGAGTTCCTCCAAGTCCTTGTCATAGGGGCCATAGTGTCCCGGCAGGTTGTGCTCCTTTTTCCAGGAATAAGCGTAGGGAATGTCACAGCGGTCATGGATGGCGACAAGGTTCATGCCACAGTAGATTTCCACCGTGTCGGCATCGTAGAGAATCGTCATGCGCCTGCCTACATACTCCTTTGGAACGCTGTAATGGTGCTTGAACAAGGAAACGTAGGAGTTCTTTCCCACAGTCATCAGCTTCCTTTCTTTCATTACATAACGTTTCACGGGAAGCGGCCGAAGATAGTCCTTCTCTCCCTGAAGGAACATTTCCTTGCGTGACACCTCCCGTCCGGCCATTACCTTTTCATTGAAATCAAGCAGGGAGACACGGATGGCGGTATTGAGTTCCTCCAGGCTGGAGAATGTCATTCCCTCTATGTCAAGGTAAATGGAACGGTAGAGGAGCTTTACGGCATTTTCTACCAAAGCCTTGT
>ENA-OPLX01000772-OPLX01000772.1-human-gut-metagenome-genome-assembly--contig:-NODE-772-length-13916-cov-2.739341_pt1 | contig 13916 bp, 11 predicted proteins | sample MGYA00241447_ERZ501726 | MGnify/ENA primary metagenome ERZ501726 (study PRJEB25962, sample SAMEA2042617) | human gut metagenome | biome: human gut; feature: human-associated habitat; material: faeces...
AAATGTGGAATATATTATATATATGGATATGTTGAGAAAAAGTTGTTTCAATTACCCTGAAACCCTTACAGCTGTAGGGGGGGGGGGCAAAACATCCTAGAAATCCAGGCTTCTGGAGGTTAGTATGCTTACCATAAATACTAACCTTTCAAGCTTGCTTGTGCAATCCAATTTAAAAACATCAACCAACGGATTGAATACGGCAATAGAGAGAATGACGAGCGGCTTTAGGATAAATCACGCAAAAGATAATGCTGCTAATTATGCAATAAATACAAAACTTTTGAGCCAGATAAGCGCGTATGAAGTAGCCGAGGATAATGCTTTAGCCGGCTTGGACATGCTTTCGACCGCAACAGAAAATTTATATCTAGTATCAGAACATTTGTCCAGAATTAGAGAATTAGTCACCCTGGCACAAAATGGAACGTATGCTCAGGACTCAATTGATGCGATAAATGCAGAAATAAAGACTCACAGCACTGAAATCAAGAGGATTTTGAAAAGTGCGAAATATGAAGACGAATTTTTTACAGAAAAAGTCCGTGAAACACGAGAAGGTTTTATGAATGAAGTTACAAAACGCGATACTTCAACAATGACATCTCTGGCAAGTGTCAATGAAAATACAGCTATTTCAAGCGGCACATATTCAATCTCTACTGCAGAAGAACTTGCAAAACTAGCAGCTATGACTAATAACAATAAAGTTGGTGCGAATGCTGAATTCGTTTTGGCTAATGATATTGACCTATCGGCTTATTCCAAGGGGGAAGGTTGGATACCGATTGGATATGGGACATCTTTTAAAGGTAAGTTTGACGGCAATGGATATGTTGTTTCTAATTTGTATATTAATAATACTAAGGCTCGACAAGGTTTATTTGGTCTTACAGTTAGTGCTGCGATAAAAAATCTGGGTGTAGAAGGTGTTTCTATTACAGCGGCAGACTCTGTTGGTGGAATTGTTGGCTATAACAATAATTCTACAATAGATAATTGTTATGTAAAAAATGGTGATATATCAGCAACAAGTCAGCGTGCAGGCGGAATTGCAGGGGCACATTTATATAAAGATTTAAAAAATTGTTACACAGATGTTAATGTTTTGTCTCAATCTATTGCAGGTGGTTTAATCGGAACCCATTCTTATGGAGGTGTAGAAAACTGTGAGGTTTATGGCAATGTCGCAGGTGGTTGTTCTGGTGGATTGATAGGATTAGTAGATTTTTATTACAGTGGTAATTATTATATAAGGAATTGCAGCTTATACAATAATGAGTTTAGTTATTTAGATGGCATATTTATAGGAGGCAAATGGAGTGGTGGTAACGCTGCTGATAAGTATACAATTGAAAACTGTTCATACAATTCAAAACTATCAGGTCTTAATTTGATAGGTTGGGAATATGAGGACGAAATTGAAATAAATAATCCCGTGCAAATAGAGTGTAAATCAACGCCAGAAACTAGTTTTCAAATTGGAATTGGTGGAGAAAATAATAATCAAATTTCATGTCAAATAACTTTTGATATAACAGGGTTAGCTTTTCTTAGTGCAACATCAAAGACAAGCCTTTCAAGAATAGACTATTATCTTAAGAAGATATCTGAAAAACAAACAGAGCTTGGTGCTGCACAAAATCGTCTTGAATCAGTTTTGGAAGAGATTTCAATTAAGCGTGAAAATTTGGTCTCAACACAATCAACTATCCGCGATGCAGATATTGCAGAAGAATCAAGTGCTTACATCCGCAATCAAATCTTACAGCAAGCTTCCGCAACGCTTCTTGCAACAGCTAATCAAACTCCGGCGATAGCGTTACAACTATTATAAAAATATTTTTAAAATTCCCTCTTGAAATAAAATCTTGTTAGCAATATAACGGTATTTGGTAAAATTACAATTTTGGGAATATAAGTAGTTATGGAAATTTATTTTTTAGCATTAGGAATGCTGCTTATTGGAGCTTTGCTTTCAATAGTGGTAAAAGAGCAATGGAAATTTAAAGTTTGCTCTATTTTTTCTTTTTTATCAGTCCTGACAATGATGTTACCGGCTGTTGCAGTTTTGATTAAAGGTATTCCGCTCATCAAAACTGTTGAATTATCTCCTATTACAGGAAATGTAGATTTCATTATAGATCCCCTTACAGCTTTCTTTTTGATTGTAATTTCAATCATGAGCTTTCTCGGGGTTCTTTATGCAAACGGGTATATGAAACCTTACCTTAATAAAGGTATGAATGTTTCATCACACTGTTTCTTTTTAATGATGTTAATCGCGTCAATGACTATGGTTGTTACGGTTCAAAATGCATTATTCTTCCTTATTGTTTGGGAGATAATGTCATTATCTTCTTTCTTCCTTGTTATATTTGAAGGAGAAAAGAAAGAAGTTTTGAAAGCCGGTATTAAATATTTAGTTTATATGCACTTATCAGTCATATTTATTATGGCAGCATTTATTCTATTAAATATAAAAACCAGCAGCTTGAATTTTGGAGCATATGCTTATTATCTGCATAATGATGCTTCAATGGCAAATCTAATATTCCTGCTTGCATTTGTCGGCTTCGGCATAAAAGCAGGTTTTGTACCGTTTCATAACTGGCTTCCGGATGCGCACCCTGCTGCACCGAGCCATGTATCAGGTATTATGTCCGGTGTTATGATTAAAACCGGTATTTATGGTATTTTGAGATTTCTTTTATTTGTCGGTACGCCGTCAAAAATGATTTCTTATACAGTATTAACAATAGCTGTTATTTCTGCTTTGTACGGAGTTTTGTACGCAGTAACACAGCAGGATTTAAAAAGGCTTCTTGCATATTCAAGTATTGAAAATATTGCCATTATTGGTATTGGTATCGGTGTTGGTATGCTCGGCTTAACATACGGAAATCCTTACGTGGCTGTTTTAGGCTTTGCCGGCGGTATTCTCCATATATTAAACCACTCAATATTCAAAGAATTAATGTTCTTTGCAGCAGGAAGTGTTTATTTAAAGACTCATACAAGAAATATGGAGCTTTTAGGCGGATTGATGAAAAAAATGCCTTATACTGGTCTATTATTTATTGTTGGGTCTATCGCAATCTGCGGATTACCTCCATTTAATGGATTTATTGGTGAATTTCTAATTTATGCCGGTATGATAATGGGTATTCCTGCTTCGGAAATCAGCCTGTTTCTGGTGTTGATTCTTTCAATTGCTGCACTGGGTATGGTTGGTACAATGGCAATGTTGTGCTTTACAAAGGCGGCTGGTATTACTTTCCTTGGTAATCCTAGAACTGAATGCGTTGAACATGTAAATGAAGATGTACCGAGGGTTATGCTTATTCCTATGGTAATACTTGCCTTTCTGGCATTCTTTATCGGAATGTTCCCTCAGTACTTTATATCAATAGTAATGTGGCCTGTATCAATGTTGGTTAATGTTGATAAATATGCAGCTAATCCGGCTCTGGATGAAGTATTTAAGAATACATTCGGCTTGATTCTATCTGATTTCAGCTGGTTCTTCTTAATATTCTTTGCAGTTGTAGCTGTTATGTTCATTGTAAAACTTATCGTGAACAGAAAAGCTAGAATTAGCAATACCTGGGGCTGCGGATACAACAGGCTTAATAACCACGTACAATACACAGGTTCTTCTTATGCAAATTTATTTATTTCAACATTGAAACCTTTATTCAAAAGAGTTTCACATATTAAGAAACCAAAGGAACTATTCCCTAAGGAAGCTTATTATGAACTTGAAATAGAGGACATAGAAGAAGCTTATATTGTAAAACCTCTTGTAATGTGGGATGAAAAATTTCTTACCAAGTTCGAGAGAATTCAGAATGGTAATATCCAGCAGTACATTCTGTTCGGTTTAATCTTTCTGATATTGGCAATAATCGGTATGATTTATTTTGGGGGTTAGAAATGACTATCTTTTGTATAAATATAATAATACTCTTGTTTGTACCATTTTTGATGATTGGTGTAATCAAGAAAACAAAAGCCTTCTGGGCAGGCAGAAAGGGTGTAAGCATCTGGCAGCCGCTATGGGACTTTATAAGATTGATGAAGAAACAGGCAGTTATAAGTGAAACAACTTCTTGGGTATTTAAATTTGCGCCGGTAGTTGGGTTTGCATCTGTAATTTTTGCATCACTCTTTGTGCCATTGACTTTCGGAAGTCCTATAATTAATGTTCCGTTTGCATTTATAATATTCTCGTATGTTCTCGGACTTGGCAAATTCTTTTCTCTGCTTTCAGCATTAGATACAGGAAGCAGTTTTGAAGGAATGGGAGCTTCCAGAGAAGCATGTTTCTCTACAATAGTTGAGCCGGCATTCTTTATTGCCCTGGGTTCTATTGCAGCCTTGACTCAAAACTATACATTTGAAAGCTTCAAGCTCATTCTTCAAAATGCAGGCGGTTATGGAATATTAATTATTATTCTGGCTGCGGTAACTCTGTTTATAATGCTGCTTATTGAAGGATGCAGGGTGCCAGTTGATGATCCTACTACTCACCTTGAGCTGACTATGATTCACGAAGTTATGATTTTGGACAACTCCGGAAAAGATTTAGGACTTATTACCTGGGCTTCTGCAATTAAAATGTTTATTTTTGAGGCTTTGATTGCAAATCTTATAATTCCGGCTTCCCTCGGAGGATGGGAAACTTTACTCGCTTTCTTAGCTATTATATTTGTTCTTGCAATCGTAATCGGTACGGTAGAATCTTCAATGGCAAGATTTAGAATGACACATGTGTTTGAATTTATATTTATAATGTCAATCACTGCGTTAATTATATTAGCTCTGGTAACATATAGAGTTTACGGCGGCTAGGAGGCAGGGGTAAATGAAGGGGTAAATATACTCAGTTGAATTTGTCACTACAGGTATATAACATATAGGAAAAACATCATGGAAAATATATTTATAATTTTATTAGGTTTATCAATGATATACATAGCTTCAACAAGTCGCTTGGCAGCTCACGTCAATATGCTTATTATTCAAGGCTGGCTGTTGTTCTTTGTATGCTTGTCCGGTATTGCGAAAGAACCGTCCGGATTGGAATCTATTATGGCAAGTATGCCTCATATAATCGGTTTTTTATTTGTCATAATAGAAACTTTAATAGTAAAAGCATTGGTTATTCCGATATTTTTGAAAAAGGTGGTTAAAAAGACTCACGCTCATAGAGATACGGATGCAAATATTCCTCACTTTTACTGTTTAGTTATATCAAGCGTAATTTTGTTTGCAGGATTTTTGATTGCTAATATTAATACTCCGGCATTTAAGCTTGTTTCTCCAATGTATTTTGGCGTTTCAAGCGCAATGATTATAATAAGCCTTTGGCTGATTACAATTAAACATAAAGTTTTATCAAATGTAATTGGTTTTATAACAATGGAAAACGGAATATTTCTTTTATCATTATCAGTGGCTAAAGAAATGCCGATTATTGTTAACCTTGGCGTATTGCTTGATATATTTATTGCCGTATTCATTTTAGGTATGCTTGTCAAAGAGATTAATAATGAATTCGACGACTTGGAAGTTTCACAATTATCAGATTTGAAGGATTACGAGTACAATGATTAATTTAATTTTATTATTTCCGCTAATTGCGTGTTTGATACTGTTTATATTTAAGAACAAGTTTTTAAATAATTTGATGATTAATATATATGCAGTTATGCATTTTATCGTATCATTGGCTTTTTGTATGGGATGGGATTTTCTGCCAATGATAAAACCCTGCAAGTTCTTTGCAGTAGATGATACAAATAAAATATTTTTAATGGTTATGTCAATTGTTTTTCTGGCTGTTGCTGTTTATAATAACGGATATCTTAAAAACGACAGTTCTTTAACCAGAAAATTAAGACATTATACATATATGGTTTTGTTCTTTGTATTTTCAATGACCGGTGCAATATTAAGCTCAAATCTTGGTGCAGCATGGGTATTTATTGAAGGTACAACTCTGGCCAGCGCATATTTGATATATTTCCACAAAACCAAACATTCTATTGAAGCTGCTTGGAAATATGTATTTATTTGCTCAATCGGTATTGCTCTTGCTTTTGTTGGAATTATTCTTCTCACAATTGCAACAGGGAATTTAAACTCTTTATTCTATAACCAACTGTATGACAATGCAGCTTTGTTTAATCAGTTCTGGTTAAAGCTTTCATTTGTGTTCATTTTGTTTGGTATCGGTACAAAAATGGGGCTGGCTCCTGTTCATTTCTGGCTTCCGGATGCACACGCAGAAGCACCTTCGCCGATATCAGCTCTCTTATCTGCAACACTTTTGAACTCAGCATTTTTAATGATAGTAAATGTATTTAGAGTAATGGTTCTGGCAGGATGTGCTGATTACGCAAGGATTATGCTTCTGGTAATGGGATTTATCTCATTATTTGTAACCGCTGTATTTGTTTATCATATAAATAATTACAAAAGAATGCTCGCTTATTCTTCAATCGAAAATATGGGTATTCTTGCTATCGGTACTGCGTTAGGCGGTGTCGGTATGCTTGCTGCTATGATTCATTTAGTCGGACATTCTCTGATTAAAGCTTCTTTTTTCCTTACTTCCGGAAACATATTGGAACTTTATGGAACAAAGAAAATAAAATCAGTAACAGGAATTATGAAATGTGACAGAAAAACTGGATGGCTGTGGGTTGCTTCATTCCTTGGCATAGCGGCATTTCCTCCGTCAGTGTTATTCATAAGCGAATTTTTAATGGTTAAGACAATGTTTTTAAAAGAACATTATGTTTTATGCGCATTATTCTTGCTACTGTTAACAATTATTCTTTTCGGACTTGGAAAGGCTGTTATCAAAATGGCATTTTCATCCGGTAAAAACGAGCATTCTGCGGAAGCCGAGAATAAAAAACTTTCTTGGACAATGTATGCTCCTCAAATAATAATGCTTATATTAGCATTTGTTATCGGTATTTATATGCCGCAAGGATTTGTAAATATGTTAATTTTAGCAGTAAGAGGTTTTTAGTCACGTAGACATTTTTTAAAAAGAAGGTAACTATGAATTGGATAATCACTGAAAATAATAAAAAAATAAATGCTTTTGACATTCCGACAATCTCAATAGAGGAGATAAAATCAGATGTTGAAAAAATGAAAATGCGTGTAGTCGGTTTCTTCGGAAAACAAGAATTTGATAATGTAAGACTATACGTTGTTATGGCTGATGATAAGATAGGTAAACTTTATGTGACATCATCTCTGTTTACACCGGATGTAAAATCATATGAATCATTTACTCAGAAGTTTCCAGCTTTTCATATATTTGAAAGAGAGTTCTATGAAGAGTTTGGAATAGAACCTCTTAATCATCCATGGCTGAAACCGGTTCGAAACAATCAGGATGCTTACCCGTTTTTTGAAATGCAGGGAGAAGATATCCATCAGGTTGCTGTAGGACCAATTCATGCAGGTGTAATTGAACCTGGGCATTTTAGATTTATGTGTCAGGGTGAAAAAGTTTATGATTTAGAAATTATGCTCGGGTATCAGCACAGAGGAGTGGAAGAACTTTTCTTAAAAGGTAAAGGGTATAACAATCGCCTTGCAGAATCTGTTTGCGGTGACTCCGTAATTGGTTATAATATGGCGTATTCACAGGCAATGGAAACTTTATCTGATATTGCGGTTTCATCTAAGGCTCAAATTATAAGACGAGTAGCTTTAGAAATGGAAAGAATTGCAATACATATTGGTGATATGGGCGCAATTGCCGGAGATATGGCTTATTTAATGGGTGCTTCAATTTTTGGTATAACAAGAACACTTGTTATTAATACAATGCTTGAAATCTCAGGAAGTCGTTTTGGCAGAGGGTTAATTAATGTCGGCGGTGTAAACTTCGATATTGATGAGGCTTTGTCTAAAAAGATTATAGATATGCTTGACGGGGTTGCAAAAACTGTTGACAGAACTACAAAAGTTATGCTGAAAACTCCTTCCTGTATATCAAGAATGGAAAGAACCGGTGTTGTATCAACAGAAACAGCACAGGCTCTCGGTGCAGTAGGTATGGCAGCGCGTTCATCAGGGGTTGATATTGATACAAGATTTGATTTCAATGACAAATGGTATACCTCACTGGATGTTGTAAAACCGTTTAAAGCAACAGGTGATGTGCATTCAAGATTTAAGCTTCGTTACAAAGAAATTAAACAGTCTATGCAGATTGTAAAAAAACTTTTAGAAAAGCTTAAAGAGTTCAGCAATGAGCCGATTTTAACAAATCCAAACAAAACTCTTGCTCCAAATGCTTTTGCTATTTCAATGACTGAAGGATGGAGGGGCGAGATTGTTCATATTGCTTTAACAGGTGCTAATGGGGAACTTTTAAGATACAAGATGAAAGATCCATCATTCAACAACTGGTATATGCTTGCAATGGCTGTTAGAAATAATGGAGTCTCTGACTTCCCGCTCTGTAACAAGAGTTTTAACTTGTCATATTGTGGTAATGATTTATAAAAAGGAAGATAAAAATGTTTGATATAATTAAATTAAAATATTTTCAGGGAAATCAATTTATACCGGATATTCCAAATGCGCCGATGCGCAGTCAATTTAGAGGTTTCCCAATCTTAAAACAATGCGGTGATGTTGACGAAAGTGTCTGCCCTACAGGTGCATTAAAAGCCAATCCTTTGTCTATTGATATGGGCAAATGTACGCTTTGCGGTGCTTGTAAATGTCAGTCTGTACAATTCAGCAACTATTATAAATTGTCGTCAACAGACAGAAATAAACTTGTTATTACAGAAAATATGACGCCGGAAGAATTCGAAAAAGCTGCAATAACAGCAAGAAAAGAGATTCGAAGAGTTTTTTCAAAATCATTAAAGCTCAGACAGGTTTCAGCTGCAGGATGCAACGGATGTGAAATGGAACTCAATGCCTGCTCAAACTGTAACTTTGATATGGGAAGGTTTGGTATTGATTTTGTAGCTTCTCCTCGTCACGCTGATGGAATTGTAATAACAGGACCTATTTCAGAGAATATGGCTTATGCTCTTGAAGACTGCTATAAATCTACTCCTGACCCTAAAATAGTAATACTGGCAGGAGCTTGCGCAATTTCTGGCGGTGTTTTCCAAAATTCTTCTAAACTAAATAGAGAATTTTTGGAAAAATATCCGATAGATTTGTACATACCAGGGTGCCCTGTTCACCCGCTTACATTTATAAACGGGGTTTTAGATTTTATTACAAAGAAATAACCAAAAGAGCTCTGAAAATCAGAGCTCTTTTTATAATCCAAAATAAAGTCTGTTTAACTCTGCAATAGTTGTTGCTCCGGGTCTTAGTTCTTCCAGCTGTGCTCTTTGGGTATCTTTGGTAGCTTCCAAAGGCTGAACCTGCAAATTCTGTTTTTGTTCTTCCTCCTGTCTTGTTTGAATTTTTTGAATTAATTCTGCCTTCGCCTGTTCAAGCTTAGTTTTGTCAATGCTTTTATTCCCACTCGGAGCAATTCCAAGTTTCATTAATTCCTGAAGTATTCTTAAATACTCAGGATCAGAATAGGCTGAATGTATTGCTTGAACGGCTGCTACCAATTTAGAACTCCTTTTAGCTGCTAATTATATAATTCCACCATTAGAGTTATTTATAACTTTCATACGCTAATATCTTTACAAAAATTCATAAACGAGTTAAAATATATAATGTTACGTTAATATTTTGTTACAAACTGGCAATAAAATTTGTTTTGGGTTTTTAATTAAAATATAATGTCAGGTGTACTAATATTACAACCCAATAATATAACTTAGGAATACGGAAATTATGAAGAAACAAATAAGCTATTTGCTCACCGTTTTATGCCTTTTGTCTGTAAATAAGGCATTTGCAGACCCTATGGCTGGAACAGTTTTGCCGGCTCAAGTTCAATCAGAACTCGGCGGATATAACCCCGGAGCATATAATACTACTGAATTGCAAAATATTAACCATTATCAAATTGATAGAAGTTATATTCAGTCATTTGATGATGTAAGTAAAGATGAACAGATTTATGATGCTTCAATAGAAGAAAATCAAGCTAGAGAGGGTGTATTATACAATCCTCACTTTTTACTTCAAAAAATAAATTTTGAAGGTAATACAAAAATACCTTCAGAAGAACTAGAAAAACTAGGTCTTGAAGTTCTAGGAGAAGATGTTTTCTTTGATGAGCTGCTGGAAGTATGTCAGAAAGTAACAAATTATTATAGAGCAAAAGGCTACCTTACATCTTATGCAACAGTTCCTCCTCAGAGAATTGTTGATGGTGTTGCGACAATAAGAATTGTTGAAAGTAAAGTCGGCGAAATGAATATTGAAGGCGAAAAATGGACCAGAGAATGGTACTTGCGCCACATTATTATGGGTAAAGCAGGGCTTAGAGAAGGTGATGTGTTCAATGCTAAAAACCTTCAAAGAGCAATGAAAGAAATTAACAAGGAAGATTATGTTCAAGTGCAGACTGAAGTTGAAAGACAGGCAGAAGGCGATGAGAACACTACAATTACATTGAATGTAAGAGATAGATTCCCTGTTAATCTTAATTTCTCATATGATGACTACGGCCGTTCTTATACCGGCTCTCAAAGAGTTTCATTCCTTGTTGGTATGGACAACCTTACAGGTTTAGGTGATAAAATCTACGGCGGTACTATTCTTTCATCCGGTGCAACAGGCTGGATGGCTGGATACTCATTACCGGTATCTTCATATGGAACAAGATTGTCTTTTGATTTTTCTGACTCTCATGTTAGACTGGGCGGGCCTTACAAAAACTTAAATGTTAAAGGTAACGCACAAAGCTATTTCTTTAAATTAACGCAGCCTATTATACAAACTGCTAAATCAGATTTGATATTCTATACAGGTTATGACTATGTAAATGCAAATACATCAGCAAATATTGCAGGCAATCCTTTAAGATTATCAAATTATAACTTGAATGTATGGCGTTCCGGATTATATGGTATGACTGATGATAACTACGGACGTTGGTTAGGAAATTTAGGCGTTGACTTTGGTATGGGCGGTGACGGACACGGCGCAATACAGGATACTACATTCTTCAAAGTTACAGCAGGTGCAACCCGTGTTCAAAGACTATTTGGCAGAAGTATGGGGATTGTAAGAGTAAACGGTCAGTACTCTCCAAATAAATTGTTTGCAGCTGAACAAATGCAGATGGGCGGTCCTTATACATTAAGAGGTTACCAGCCGGCTGAATTAATCGGTGATTACGGTGTGACCGGTACTGTTGAATATAGATTCCCTGTTCCTTTCCTTGATAGAATTCTTCCAAAGGTAGATGAAAGATTGAAACTTGCAGTATTCTATGATTGGGGCTGGTTAGGTGAAAACGGCGGTATTTATAATTATCCGCAGCAGTTCTTGCATTCTGTAGGTTTTGGTACATACGTGAACTTTACAGACTGGCTTACAGCACAGGTTGGTGTAGGTTTCCCTCTCGGAAGAGATTATAATGAAAACACCGCAAGATTCTACTTCAGTGTTAACTCTGACTTAGACAGATTAATTCCTTTGAGAAACCCTGAAAAATTATAAAATAAAAAATAACCGGATAGTAAATCCGGTTATTTTTTTATCTGAATATTGTCTGCTCTCTATCAGGGCCGACGCTTATAATTCCTATCGGGGCTCCGATTAAATCTTCTACTTTTTCAATGTATTTTTTTGCATTCTCCGGCAAATCTTCATATTTTCTAATGCTGCTGATTGGAGTTTTCCAGCCGGGCACTGTTTCATAGATAGGTTCTAAATACTTATGAATAAATACATCTGTAGGATAAGTCGTATACACCTTATCATTTCTACAGTCTTTGTAAGCAGTGCAGATTTTAATCTCATCAAAAGTGTCAAATACATCAATTTTGGTAAGTGCAACTTTAGTTATGCCGCCGACTAAAACAGCATATTTCATAATAACAGAGTCAAACCAGCCGCATCTTCTAGGGCGGCCTGTGGTAACACCGAATTCGTGACCAATATCCTGAATCATCTTTCCTGTTTCATCAGTTAATTCTGTGACAAAAGGTCCTTCTCCAACCCTGGTTACATATGCTTTTGATACACCTACGACTTCCTTTATCATTGCAGGTCCGTAACCGCTTCCAATAGGGTTTGAACTTGTTACAAATGGATAAGTACCATAATCAACATCAAGCATAACACCTTGAGCGCCTTCAAAAAGGATTTTCTTGTCTTTATAGCGGTTTAACATATCCTGCCAATCAAAACAAACGTAGGGCTTAAAGAGCTCAGTATACTTTTCACAAAGTGATAGAATACAGTCTTTTGTATACTCTTCTAAACCATAAACATTTTTCAACATTTTGTTTTTGGCGGGCAAAATCATGTCTATTTTTTCATTAAGTGCTTCAAAAGAGTATAAATCCTGAATTTTAAAGCCAATTCTGGCAGCTTTATCTGTATATGTCGGTCCAATTCCCTTCTTTGTTGTTCCGATTTTTCCTTTGCCTGAGTGAGCCTCACTGTACCCGTCAATTTCTATATGATAAGGCATTGTGATAGATGCCAGCGGAGAGATTTTAAGGTTTTTGAAATTAACTCCTTCAGCCTTAAGCTCGTTAAGCTCTCTTTCAAAAGATTCCGGATGTATAACCGTTCCAGCTCCAATAAAACAGATTGTTTTATCATATAATATTCCAGAAGGTATCATGTGAAATTTATAAGTTTTACCCCCTGCTACAACTGTATGACCGGCATTACATCCGCCTTGATATCTAATAATTAAATCGGCTTTCTCCGCAAGCAAGTCTGTAATCTTTGCTTTCCCCTCGTCACCCCATTGGGCACCGATAACGACAGTATTTTCCATTAATTTTTCTCTCCTAATATAAAAAGCCGGATTTATACCGGCTTTGCTAATTTCTATCCATTGTTACTCTGCGCTTGTTTCGCCTTTGCTTGTTTGGCTTGAACATCAAGCATAGAATTATGTGCCATCATATAAACTGAGCATATCTTATAGTTTTTCAGATACCATGCGCAGTTTTCTTGCATACAAACAATTTCTACCTGTGAGCCAACGCTCATTAGAGGACATAAAGGTATTGCTTTTTCTTGATCACGAGGTGCCATTAATTATCTCCTATATTATTACTTCGCCATTTTTAATAAATTGCAGTTTTCACTGCGTTTTTTTTCTTGATCTTTATAAATCTTTGTTCTATTGATAACTTCGTCAAAGTCTATTTCATGTGCATTAAAATCCGGTCCATCAACGCAGGCAAATTTAGTTTTTCCGCCAACAGTAACACGGCATGCACCACACATTCCAGTACCATCAACCATAATAGGGTTCATGCTTGCTTCGGTATAAATTCCTTTATCTCTGGTTAAATCTGCGACTGCACGCATCATTGGCATTGGTCCAACTGCAATGGCATAATCAATCTTTTCAGATTTAATAAGCCTATCTAAAACTTGTGTGACAAATCCTTTTTCACCTAAAGATCCGTCATCTGTAGTTATAAATAATTCTGAGCATGCATCTTTCATTTTATCCTGCCAGAATATCAATTCTTTATTTCTGGCACCCATAATCATATAAACTTTGTTACCGGCATCTTTAAATGCCTTAGCAATAAGATAGCATGGTGCAGCGCCATAGCCTCCGGCCAGACAAACAACAGTGCCATACTTTTCAATATGTGTAGGCTGTCCAAGAGGACCTACTATATCAACGAGTTCATCGCCTTCATTAAGAGCAGCAAGTTTTTTAGTTGAGTAACCTACTGCCATAAAAACAAGTGTAAGCTCTCCGGTTTCTTTATTAGCATCAGCGATTGTTAGCGGGACTCTTT
>ENA-OPLX01000816-OPLX01000816.1-human-gut-metagenome-genome-assembly--contig:-NODE-816-length-13332-cov-3.234014_pt1 | contig 13332 bp, 10 predicted proteins | sample MGYA00241447_ERZ501726 | MGnify/ENA primary metagenome ERZ501726 (study PRJEB25962, sample SAMEA2042617) | human gut metagenome | biome: human gut; feature: human-associated habitat; material: faeces...
TGCATAGCCTGTCACAGTCTGCCGGATCACGCTGCGGACATTTTTCACATTCTGTCTCTTATTTTTCTGCATCTGTTTATTTTTCTGCATGATCCGGACCTCCCTCCTGCGTACTGTGTGCTTCAGCGCCATCCGCCTGTGCTTCATACAGTCTCGCATACTCCGGGAACTTTTCAAGGATCTGTTCGTGGGTTCCTGCGGTCACTTTTCCATCCTCCATCCACAGCACCTGATCCATTTCAGGGAACAGATAGAGTCTGTGGGACAGCAGGATCACGATACTGTCTGCTGCCAGCTTCCGTAGATTGGCAAAAACCTCTTCCTCCGTCTTGCGATCCAGTGCGGAAAAAGGATCGTCCAGGATCAGGACCGGACGCTTATGGCACAAGGTTCTCGCCAATGCCAGCCGCTGTGCCTGTCCACCGGAGAGTCGGACACCGCCATTTCCCACAATGGTGTCCATACCCTCTTCCATCTCTGCCACCTCACCGTCGAAACAGACTGCCTTCAGATACTTCTCCGGATCGTCATCATCGCCCAGCAGTATATTGTTACGGACACTGTCATTGAACAGCTCCGGATCATGTCCTAAATATCCCACCATGCCGTTTTGCTCTGCCTTGGTCATCCCGGATAATTCTTTGCCGTGGAAACAGATCCTTCCTTCGTAAGGGTATTCACAGAGGAAGGTCTTTCCCAATGTGGATTTACCACACGCCACTGCGCCGGTGACACCAATGATCTGTCCCGGAGTGGCTGACAGATTGAAGTCCTCATAGATCTTCTCTCCGCCGGGATAAGCGAAGCTTACATCCGATACTTCCAGCGTTCCTGGCTCCTGTACCAGGCTGTCGTCCTCATAAGTGTCTTCCTTCATCAGCAGTTTGATTCGTTTCCAGGAGACCTGGGCTTTATGTACCGCATTGAATAGCTTCGCTGCATGAGAAGATTTCACGGCTAACTTCAAAAAACAGGATAAAAACGTGGTAAAGGCTGCCACATCCCATATTTTCCAGCCGGTTCCCAGCACATTTCTGCTGCCGAAATACAGGATAAACAGTATGCCTGTCATGGAGATGATCCGGTACAGCGGGGGGAACGCGGTACTCCAGATATTAGCCTTCACAGCAGATTTCTCATAAGCGGTAAGATTCGCTTCATAGGCCTGTTCCCGCTCTTTTTCTCTGCCATAGACACGGTAAGTGACAGCATTGGCAGCTCTGTCCAGTGTTGCGGCACTTAAATCTCCGGACTGTTCCTTATATGCCGCTCCGGTACGCTGCACGTTACGCTTCATCTTCTCCGCCAGCACATAAGATACCGGTAAAAACAGCATGCCTAAGATTGCCAGCCGCCAGTCATAGAATAACAGCATTCCCACATATGCTGCCAGTGCCACACCGGTATCGAAGATCTCTGTGGTAAATTTCCGCATACCCTCCGCACAGTCGTCCACATCCAGGATTGCCTTGGTCATCACATTTCCGACACCCTCTTCTTCCAGTTCGGCACGGCTTCTGTGCACCAGACTGCGGTATAGGATCTCTTTCATGTCACGATTCACATTATTAGCAAATCGTCTGACATAAAAACGCTTGATATAACGGGATATCTGCACGATGGCAATAGATATCACATATGCCGTCACCAGCACCAGCATATCCCGGTATCCGGCCTTCCCGCCCAGAATATCCACCAGGCATCCCGTCATCCTGCCCTCGAACCACGGTCCTGCCAGCAGTCCGAGGTTATAGATCAGTCCGGAGAACGTGACTGCCAGCAGCACAGGCCACTGGGTTTTGAAATAATACAGGATCTGATCCTTTTTCACTGCCTCCGATATCTGTTTCATCCTCTTCTGCTCCTTCTCCTACACATTTTGCCACATTGACAAATCCTGCCCGACGTTCCTGCTTGGTGCGCCAGTACAGGGTATCCAGCGTCTTACAAAATGCTTCCTTCTCTTCCTCCGGAAGTTCCGCCAACAGCCATTCATAAAATTTGCTCTCAATGGCAGCCTTGGAGTTTTTCAACTGCTCCGCCTTCTCCGTGGCATACAACAGCTGGCTCCTGCCATCCGCCGGGTTGGGCTTCCGGTAAAGGTATCCCTTGCTCTCCAGACTCGCCGCACGCCTTGCGGCAGCTCCCTTGTCGATCTTCAGCTGTTCCCGCACCGCCGCCTGGGTAATGCCCGGATTGTGCCGTACCAAATGGATAAAATCAAATTCCGCAGTCCCAATCCCATCTTCCTTCATGGTCTGCACCGTGAATTTGCTCACTTCTCTTGCTATTTTCGTCATTTTTCGTTCTGTTGCATCCATTGTTCTACCTCTCTGTGTTGTATTCAGATAACAGAAAAAGATGTACCTGCATCCAAAATGGATGATAGTACATCTTTTTTGCTCTGTCAATGATTTATTTGACGAGTTAATGTTGTGTTTCTGGTTATTTAAATCTATATATGTTAAAAAAACCGATCTACACTAGTAGAAATTCTTTCTTATTATTTAACCCGGTTATCCCACAGCAATTACACTGAATCTACACTAGTAGAAATTTTTTCTTATTATTTAACGCATAGAGCAGTTTATCCAGGCATGGTAATCTACACTAGTAGAAATTTTTTCTTATTATTTAACACAAAGGTGCATCCTCTGCGACAGGTTAATCTACACTAGTAGAAATTTTTTCTTATTATTTAACTCTTATTTTGTGGTATTGCACAATTTGGGGCTTAATATGCTTATGTTTTATGCACTTTTTTGTTATTATTTCACTAATTTTTTTTACAATAAACCTATCTACAGATATTTGAGGCTAGGTTTGTATTTTCTGTAATTATATTATCCTTTATTCGATCACTATTGTCAATTTCAAACACAGAATATTGTATCCTATGTCCGAATCGCTTTATGGGCATTTGTTTCGTTCATCTGCGCTTCGGTCTGATAGGTCAGGTTGTCCTGACCTCCATATAATTTATGAAAATATATGGAGGCCGGGCAAAAAATAAAATCATTAAGATTCGATATAAGTATAATGTCATCTTCCATCTACAAATACCTTTTTTTCTGCATAAAATCAAACCATGTTTTATTATCCTGCACAAGTTTGTTCCTTGGGAACTGTTCGTTTTCCTTCCAGTTTTCTTTAATCTGTTTTACTTCATAAAGACCTTTCAGAGCAATACAATATGCACCATTTGCATCTGCATCCTGAGGCAAAGTTTTGTCTGCTGTTGCGGTATCAAAGAACTCGCCTTTATCATTTAATACTGGAGAAATCAACCTGTCATATTCTCTGTCTTCCGACTCACTTCGGCTATTCCGCATCTGAACTGTGAGTCGAAAAATATCAATAATTTCGGCTTCAATACCTTTTTCAACAATTTGACCTTTTAAATCTTTTCCGTCGTGGTACTCAATCCCTGCCCTCTGCAACATTTTTTCCATAGCATCGGTAAGTTCTACCTCCATCGATTGACTTGTATATTTTCCATTGACAACTATCCTCTTTAATCTCGTACCGTTAGTATACACTTTCCATTTTGTTGAAGCTAACATTGTTCCCTTTTTTATATAATTATTATAGTCAAATGAGAACTCAAACATATTCTTATCCCTGTCATACCTTATTTCATCAAACTCCCCTACAAAATCCTGTCTGCTCTCTCGATTTGTCAGATTCTTAAATGAAAAAAGATTTACAAATCCTGTTGTTGGATCAATTTTGGAAGTATATCCAGCAGGAACATAAAAAATAAATCCGCACTGTTTCCCGACTTTTTTAAGGCTTTCCGGAATATAAGTTAACTGATAACCTCTTAACACTCCTCCTTCTTCACATACTTCTCTGTCTTTAAATACCAGATAATGCAATTTTTCAATTAACATCGTTTCAAACTTCTGATAAACCTGCCTCTCAACCTTAAATCTTCCTGTTTTAAATCCATAATTCAAGTCTTCCATGGCTACAACCGCATTATATTTCACAACTAATCGCGCAATATAATGAATTACCATGGATAAGTAGCCTTCTTTTAACTCTTTGATTTTTTCTATTTCTTCCCAATTTTTTCTTGCTGCATCCCTGCTCTTCTCCCTATCCTTTAACTTCTGTTGATAATCATACCCATTAACAATGTTAAAGGAACGCTGCTCCCGTATATTCCCATGCACATCTATTACAGAAATATACAGTAGATTTCTTTCCCCTCTGTCAATTCCAATAATATGAATATCTTCTTTTTTAGCAATATATGCCAAAGTCCTTTCATTTACTGCAATATCACTTTTTGCCTTGAAATTAATGGTTATGGGAAGATGCAGAAAATAGTGGTCACAACAATAGCGATAATTTTTTACAATATCTTTTGTCGCAGTGAAGCTTTTAATCTTGCCTTCATCGAGATATCTTTGGGCTTCCGAAGACAATTTTCCCTTTCCTATATGGTTCAAATAATTGTATATTTCTGTATAGTATTCCTCCGGTATGGAAACTCTGATTTCTTTATTACCTACCGTCTGTGTATAACTTCTATTTACCAAAACAGATCCCTTCTTATGTACAATCGGAGTTTTTATACTTGCTTTTCGGAAAAATAATTCTGCCTCTCCATTTAATTTCAAAACAATATCTTTGAGATTCTCTTCACTAAATAAATTTTTGAGATACATCGTATGCAGATTATCTTTTCCTGTGCTATGAACGGAAAAGTCTTTATTATATATCTGAAATAAAAATATTTGCCCCTTCTCATCAAGCTTTTGAATCTCATCAGCACTAATATACGTCCACTTAATTTGATACCCCTGCATTTCTACTTCTCTGTAAAATCCACTGATATCTTCATAGTCTTTGGTATCTGAAAAGTGAAAATCGTAATTCTTCCAATCAGGGTGTTTATGAATACATTCTTTATAGTAGTCAATCAAATCCCAGCAATATCCCAAATCAAATTTGGGCGATGACTTAATATGTCTCTTTTCGTTATATCCATCTAAAATGTGTTTTGACGGTTTATATGTCTCCTGACCTGACCGTGAAGTAATAAAAACCTTAGGCAACATTTTTGAAGGCCCCGGAAGAAGATTATAAATCATTTTTTTATAATCTCCTTTTTCTTCTTTTTCATGGCCTTTTATGATTTGTTTATCCGGTTTATTCCTTACATTAAAAATTCCCAAATAAAATTTTTGATCCCGCATCAGCAAAATTGCATTATTATCGTACTCTTTGCTTTGACTCCATCCGTTTGCCAATGTAGGAGAACCGAAATGAAGCTTAAATTTTACTGTACTATATGGCTTCTGCGTAACATAGCTTCGAACATGATTATAAAGCGTTGTAATCCCCTCGAAGTCTTCCAAAACATCTTCTAACTCAGAATAAAAATAACTATCTTTTTCTATTATATCGCTTACGATAAAAGTCTGTCCCCACTGATATACATGCAAAAAGGAATCCAATATTGTCTTGATTTCCGTTGTCTTCTCCTTATTTTGCAGCAATTTTATATCACTATTGCATACCAGCGGATCTATAGAAATTTGTCCTGCCATATCACAAATCTCAGTAATACATTTTTTTGCTGATATTGTTCGATCCATTTCCGATCCATATAAGGAAATTATTTTATCTATATCAGCAATACTTCTATACTCTTCTTTTTTTGCAGCTGCTTCTGCTTTCTCTTCTTTCTTTTCCCCCTTACCGGGCAGCGCATCCATATATTCTTCTTTTATACATTTTCTTATAGTATCCCAGCTTCCATATAGCGCATTTGATATCTGCTCATATTTATTACTACTAATATATATCTTCCCCAGGTCATAATCATCACATTCTTGCCCTAAATGTACACATCTGCGAATAATTTCTTTCTTTTTCATTGTTTTTATAAATTCGTTTAAGGCATCATATACTTCCTGGTCTGATTCAAATCTAAACGGGATCTCATAATAGGAAGATTTTTTGCATAGTATTTGTTTATGTAGCTTTTTCATTCGAAAATCATTTTTGTTAATTCTATTTTTCTGGCAGAATTGATTCATATGTTCATTTATTTTCCCGCAAATGCCATTGTAATATTCTATTCCTGGCTGTGTTAATTCTCTGTCATAGAAGTCTACCGAATATATATGTTTCATCTGCCATTCCTGCAACATATCTTTATATTCTTCTTCCATTCCACAGACTTCCTCCGGGTATTGTTGCTCTATTCGCTGAAACGCCCGCATATTCTGTAAATGAATTTCCGAATTTTCATTTACAATCCGAAAGCTTATGGCCGTAGAAATATTATCTTCAGAAAAATTGTTTCTCCGCTGATTAAAATAATTAGTAAATGCAGTAGCAAAACGCTGAAATAACACCCGTGTCTGCTCTTTCTCTGCCTTCTCCTCCTCAGTATACTCTTTATTATCTTTTATAAAGTTTGGAAGGATATCCGTAATTAATTTAGCATTAAACAGATCCTTAAATCTTTTATCACTGGTAAAATAGCAACAGATTTCTTTTCTTTTTTCGTTTTGTATTTTATCAAGATCTTTTCGTACTGATATGTCCTCCATCGTTTCTTCCATTTTTTGGAATAAGGAATTCCATTGTATTCCTTGAATTTGACCAAGTTTTTCCTCAATAAATGTTCTATAATAGTCATCCATGATTTCCTTTAATTCCTGTTGTTTTTCTGCTCGCAATTCATCATCACGGATGACCCCCATCTCTTCCATATGGATCTTTGTACTCTCTGTAGGAATCAATGCATTTCTTAATGTCTTTGATAAGGATTCTTTTCCAATAAAATCTTCAAGGCCTGTTTTATAATTCATATATTTTCCTCCCCTTGTTGTAAAATCTTATATCTAATTATATCCTCTACTATATTTTTTGTAAAGCTGTGTTATGTTATTTTTTCAAATAAAAACGCTCAGAGAACATTCCCTAAGCGTTTAATCATCATTTTATTTAATTGTGTTTATAGCATATATTTTCTTTTTAACCTGACAGCTTTAATCTACCAAAGTAGAAATTCTTTACGCTTTCAAAATCTCCGACAAATTCCGCTGGATCCCGGCCGCTACATCCGGTTTATTCATGGAATAGACATGGATATGTTTCACACCGTTCGCCAGCAGGTCGATGATCTGATCGGTGGCATAGGCAATGCCCGCCTGCTTCATGGCTTCCGGATTATCCCCGAAGCGGGCCACAATATTCTTAAAGCGCTCCGGCACATTACAGCCGGAGAGTTTTACGGCATTTTTCACCTGTACGCCACGGGTGATAGGCATGATTCCGGGAATGATGGGCACTGTAATCCCTGCCTCCCGCACACGGTACATAAAGTTGAAGAAGATATTGTTGTCGAAGAACATCTGGGTCGTCAGATACTCACATCCGGCATCCACCTTTTCCTTCAGTCCCTGAATTTCCGCATTCTTATTCGCAGAATCGGGATGCATCTCCGGATAGCAGGCACCACCCACGCAGAAATCTCCGTTCTCTTTGATAAAGCGTACCAGATCTGATGCATGGGTAAAATCTGTAAATACCTCCCCATCAAAATCCTTCGGAATATCTCCTCTCAGAGCTAAAATATTCTCGATCCCTGCTGCCTGCATTTCTGTAAGAGCTGCGCCGATACTGCTCCTGTCAGCACAGACACAGGTCAGATGCGCTACGGTAGGCACATTGTACTGCTTCTGAATATCTCCGGCCAAGGCAATGGTATGTCCCTTGGTACTGCCGCCGGCACCATAAGTCACGCTCATATAAGCAGGCTGCAATGCCGCGATCCCCAGTGCTGCTGCCTCCACATTTCCGAAATCCGTACTCTTCTTCGGAGGAAATACCTCAAAAGAGAGCGTTGCTGTATCTTTATTCAAAATATCTCTGATCTTCATACAATTCTTCTCGCCTTTCCATCATCTACATACCTTCAGGCTACGTAATTACCCTTTGTTTTCCCGCAAAAAGATTGGCAGGAAATCCTGTTTCTCCTCTTCTGCGGTCTCACTCGCCGCAATGACATTCCGGATATTCTGCATCCGCTTATCCAGCGCTGCGCTCTGCTGCGCACAGTCATACAGCTCATCCTTTAAAAACTTCGACTGACTTTCCGGAATGTTTTTCTTATACTGCAGCTTGTGCTCCAGGCTTGCCCAGAAATCCATGGCTATGGTGCGGAACTGCACCTCCACATAGACCAGTTTCTTCGTATTCTGTAAAAAGATCGGCACCTGCACGATCAGATGCAGGCTCCGGTAGCCGCTCTCCTTGGGATTCTTTATATAATCCTTGCGCTCGATCAGGGTGATATCATCCTGTCGTAAAAAGCTCTCCGCCAGTTCATAAATATCATCCGGAAACGAACAGATGACCCGGACACCGGCGATATCACGGATATTCTCCTCAATGCCTTCCAGCGTCATGGGAATATTTTTCCGGCGGATCTTCCTAAGGATGCTGTCGTAGGACTTCACTCGGGTCTTGATGCCCTCGATGGGATTGCGGTCATATTCCAGGGAATACTCCTGATTCAGCACCTTGAATTTCGTCTCCACCTCCATGATGGCACACTGATAATAAGACATCAGCTCGTCCATGGGGCGCTTATTCTTCTCGATCAGATCCAAAAACTCGTCTGAGAGTAAATGTTGCTTCAAAAATTTACCTCTGATGGTATCCATTGTGATTTATTCCTTCTCTAAAGTACTGCATTACATAACGATTCTATTATATACACTCAATCGCATCACTGCAATAAAGTTAAAAGAAAGAATTTGAGAAAAAAACAGGAACAGCAGCGATCTGCCATTCCTGTATCACTTTTGCTTTATCCATTCTCACAATCAGCTATGATTTTCCTTACTTCCTCAATGCTTTTCTCTGTGACTGCCGCAATCTGCTGCGGTTGCATTCCGTTTTTATGCATCCTGGCTATCATTGTTGCTTCTGCTCTCGCTTCACCGATTGCAATTCCCTTTTCTTCGATTCCTTCACTCAAATTACACATTGTACTCACATCCCTTCGCAAATTTTCTTCCAACTCAATATCGTACTCTGTTTCCATGATCGACATTTTCTCATCTACTGTCAGTTTCTGCGACAGTAGTGCTCCCAGAAGACGGTGCAATTCATATCTCTCATCCTGTTCCGGAAGTTCTTTTGCAATCCCAATCATTATAATATTGATCAGATCGATTTTTCCCTTCCATTCATGGTTCCCGATTACAGCATCATTTACAAAATGAATATGGTTCATACTGTTCTGTTCCATATTCATACATATCCAAATGGAATAAACTCGTTTAATATCATCATAACCGGATTTAACAAAATCCCGCTCCTTTTGGGATGATACCAGGCGACTCGCATAAAATATCGCACGATTTAAAATCTCATAACTCGTCGGTTCATCTTTCTGTGCTTCCACATTTATGATGATTTGTGTCAATCCGGCATCCTTGCTATCTTCAGATGGTAACCGGACATAAAAAATAATGTCAAATCTTATCAGTCCCTCGTTTATTTCCACGTTTTCCGTATTCAGACCGATAATCTGCTGTCCCTGTTGTTCGTGATTGGTCATCCCCGGTTCTATCGGCACCTTGCTGATATAAGGTGTTCCTTCTATATAGGGGATCACCTCCCTGGGATTCATCCCCTTGAATTCATCTACTGTTCTGGTCAGTATATGAGCCAGTATAATTTTATGCCCTAGCAGATTTTTGACTTTCGCATCATATTGTGCCTTTTGATTTGTCGCTATTACAGCTCTTTTCAGTGTATTATGCATAAGGTCTTATCCTTTCTACAAGACCTTCTCCGAAATTCTCTCCCAAAATATATTATATCTTACGAAAACTATTGCCACAACTACTATTTTCACTTCCGCAATCTCTTCCGATACCCTGCCGGTGTCTCCCCGTAGGCCCTCTGGAAGGCATCGTTAAATGCTCTGGCATCGCCAAAGCCTACATTCATGGCAATCTCGTAGACTTTTTTGTCAGTGTCCAGAAGCAGTGTGACTGCATGTTTCAGGCGGATCTGATTGACATAGTCCTTGAAATTTTTGCCGGTGCTTTTATGTGCATTTATCCGCAGAGCATAACTTTAGCACAGAAAGCACCATTCTGACAGGCAAACGTACTTGCACCGCCGCTTTTTTCTGCAATATGTTGGATTGACTGGATGCCGACGCCGTTTCCCTTTCGTTTGGAGGATTGAAAAACACCGTCCTTCTCCCTGATTTCGCCGTCATAGGCATTCTCAACTTCGATCAGAAGCAGCCGCCCGGCATGCAGGTATGCAGTGATTTTAATCTGCCGTCTGTCTGGTGCAGTGCGGATACTGGCTTCGAGCGCATTTTCCAACAAGTTGGACAAGACCAGACACATGTTAATCTCATCGATTGGAAGAGTCTGCGGCAGATCGAGCTTTGCACAAAAGGGAATGTCTTCGCGCTTTGCCAGGGCACAATAATAGCCGATGACGCTATCTGCTGCGCGGTTTTCGCAGAAGTGTATACCGAGATCCGGGATGCGGGAAATGTTTTTTTCAAGATAGCTTTTCAATCTTTCCAGATCGCCGGTCTCAGCCAGTGCGGAAATTTGATTCAGTTGATGGCGCATATCATGCCGCGCCTGCCGCACTTCTTCGATGGCGGTTTTGAGATTCTCATAGCGTTGCTGCTGCAGGAAAAGAAGCTGGTTTTCCTGCTGTAATCTCGCGTTGCGGTTGAGACTGGTGGCCATTAGCAGGAAAATTGCGTTGAACAAGAGCAAAAGCAAAAGAAGTGCAATACTTATCACAATATATCCCTGTAATACACGACCGGTCCGAAGCGTCGTCTGATAGCGCGGGATCATAAAAAGGTTCAAAAAAATGAACACCAGCGGCAAAACCCAGAACACATACCACGTTTGCGCAAAATTATCGTCCTCAACCATCACACGCACTGCATGGGTTGACGGATAGAACGCAGCCAGCACCAAAATCCAGCAAACAACATTATAAAATACACAGGCTGCAAGGCAGAACCACGGTTCGTCCTGTGGCAGCTGCATATGCAGAGCAATCATAACACTGATAGCTCGAGACAAGCTGTTGATGCATGCAAACACTGCGCAGACAGTCAGTGCAATTGTTCCGGATTTCCAGAGGGAGATTTGGAGTGTTCCGGTATATAGCCCAATTGCAAGCAATGTGATCCCTGCCAGGGCAGACGCAGTGGAAGCATGCAGCTGATAGCAGATGATCCCAGCACCGATACACAATCCTGCCATCAGTGGGAGAATCCGGGCGGCAAGTTTTCCGGGGGACTGCTTCAGATAGGATTTTACAGGGAAATATGCAAGTAAAAGACCGGGGAGTACAACGGACAACTCCAGGATCGGACGCAGAATATCTTTCATCTCATACACCCCCTTGCAACAGAAATTCCATAAATGCCTGCCTGGCAGGCTTCAAAAGTTCCTGGTTGACATATACGCGGCTACCGTCGGTCATGCAGAAAGCGGCGGCCTGAAAATCAGCGGCATGTTCTAAATTGACAATCGTACCGCGGCCGCAGACAAAAAAGCGTGGATCTTTTTTCAGCGGCTCGGTAAATGCCTTAAAGCTTTGCCGCGTGGCAAGCGTTTTACCGGCAGTCGTACGAATGTTGATCATATGAGCAAAATGCTCGGCAAAAATAATGTCCCTATAGCGAAGGCGAACATCGCTGCCACTGACTTTCACCGTCAGAATCGGCTCAGGACGCGGAAGTTTAGCGAGCATTTCAGTAAGCAGACCGGCAAGTTCTCCCTCGGAAAAGGGCTTCACGAGATAGTGGAATGCCCGCACCTGAAATCCCTCCAGTGCATGGTCGGTAGATGTTGTGGTGAAGATCAGAAAGCAGTCTGCATCCGTCTTCCGAAGTTCCTTTGCGGCATCCATGCCGCTTAATCCTTTCATGTAAATGTCCAGAAATGCCACAGTAAAGTGCCGTTCTTTTTCTGCTGCGAGAAAGCTCTCGCTGCTGTCAAATTCTAAGATCTCCGTCTCTACACCGTACAAGCTCAGCTGTCGCTCAAGCCGCATTTTCAACAGCGCACGTTCGGTCTCGATATCATCCACTATTGCTATTCTCATACCGGACTGACTCCTTTGTAAAAAATTCCAGTAACTATTCCAAACTAAATTATATCATACCTGTCCAACACCGACACAATGAAAAACTCAGATTTCGTGACGGAATTGAGGGTTTCGTGCCAAACGGCTTGAAAAGCGTTTGCATATCCGTATACTGACAAGCAGAAAGCATCAATGACGGCAGAAGGGAGGGAGTGCTGTGTACCGCATTGCCGTGCTGACAAGTAGCGAAACACAGGAAGCCTTTTATATAGAGCAGCTTTCACGGTTCTGCTTTGAACGCGGTCTGTTTCCCAAAATGGACTGTTACCGTGGGCAGGAGTTGTTCTTTGATGTGGCGCGTGTAAATGCGCCAACCTGCACTGTGATCGCACTTCCGGGAGTAGAAGGGTTGAATGCGGTGGAGCATCTGCGGACGCTTTTTCCCGAAACACGCATCATCTGGTGCAGCGATCTGGATTTTTCCCTGCATGCATTTCGGCTGCGTGTAGACTATTTTCTGTTAGAGCCAATAACAGAAGAAGCGTTTCAGCAGGGACTTTCTACATGGTCAGATGGGAAAAAAACGTCTGCCTTATTCCGGGCGGATCACAACAAACATAACAATGAGGAGGATTATTGATGAAAAAGAGAAAAAAGATTTATTCTGTATTTAGCTTTCTTCTGGCGGGAACACTGTGCCTGTCTATGGCGGCCTGTGGTGGAACGCCCACACCGGCAGAGGACGAAACAACATCTTCTGCACCGTTATCCGGTGCACTGCCCGTGAAGGCTTTACAACCCAAACACGTGGATGAAAACCCTTATATGGCAAAAAGTGATGCAAACATCCATCACGACGGCTACAACACCGACTCAACGGATGAAATTCTGCCGCTCGGCATCTATCCGGAGATCCATGTCTCCTATGAGACGACAAACGCGAATGCGTCTCCCGCCATTTACTTTGACAGCTACGGCCATGCAGTCGTTCCGCTGCTCGGCGGCATCGCCATCCGCGATCTAAATGCGGAGGAGACAAAGACGCTCGGTTATTTTTCCCCGAAGCAGCATGACGGCGGCAGCTACCTGATCCAAAGCTCCTACACCTTCCTGGACGCTGAAAACCGCATCGTCTGCCCGACCAGCAACAACCATGTACTGATGCTCCGCGCAACGGACGAGGAGGGCAATGTCCTTCCCGAGTTTGAAAAG
>ENA-OPLX01000821-OPLX01000821.1-human-gut-metagenome-genome-assembly--contig:-NODE-821-length-13239-cov-1.861271_pt1 | contig 13239 bp, 9 predicted proteins | sample MGYA00241447_ERZ501726 | MGnify/ENA primary metagenome ERZ501726 (study PRJEB25962, sample SAMEA2042617) | human gut metagenome | biome: human gut; feature: human-associated habitat; material: faeces...
CCGTTTATACAGGTCTGCCCGCTTGACAATGAAGTGTCCGAAAGCGGTTTCCTACCGGGCAATGGTTTATCAGGCTGGGATGGCCTGAAGATTTATGTAACAGGAAATGAGGATCGCATTGTAGTGTCTTCACAATTTGACAATCTCGGAAAAGGTGCATCCGGTGCAGCGATCCAGTGTATGAACATTGTACTCGGATATGATGAAAGCAAGGGATTAAACCTTTAAAAGAAAATAAGTAAGATGGAGGGAATAGAATGGGTAAAAAATGTAGAAAATGGATTATTTGGTGCGCACTTTTGATTCTAGGCATTACAATGCCATTATCGGCGACAACAGCTCAGGCAGCACAGACAGAGCAGGGATCATGGCTGAATGATACATGGTCTTCCCTTTTAGGGTATAATTATAGTACGACAAGCAGCCCTGCACCTACTGCCGGTACGAACACAATGCAGGAACCACCATATGATTCTATCGTAAGTGCAAATATTTCGGGATATACAGCGACCTCTCTGAGTCTGGAATGGATCAGCCTTGGTAATGGAAACGGATACCATATCTATCGGAAAAGCAGCTATGATAAAGAGTATACATTACTTGGAACAGTTGCCAATAAACAGGGCAGCTTATTAACCTATAAAGATACTTCCTTCCAAAGGGGTATTTCTTACAGCTATAAGATTGCGGCATATCGAACCGATGCAGCGACCGGATCACAAAGTGACACGACCTCTGTTACTTTGACAAAGAAAGTTGCATTGCCAAGAGTCAGCTTTATTTCCGTAAAAAGAAACGGTACAAATGCTAAGTTAAAATGGAAAAAAGTCAATGGAATTTCCGGTTATGAGATATATCGTAAGAATAGTGGAAGTTCTTTTAAGAAGGCAAAAACGGTCAGCAATCCATCTGCATTGACATGGACTTCTAAGAAAGTTTCTAAAAAGAAAACAACAAAATATAAGGTTCGTGCTTTTGTTATCTATAACGGTAAAAAAGTATACGGTAATTTCAGTGATGTTTTACAGACATATAGTGCAAGTCAGAATTCATTAGCCAAGAGGATCCGTTCGTTACAAAAGAAATTTCCAAATGGAAAGTATTGGAATCATGCCGGCAAAAGTTCTTATAACAGTTCTACGATCACGAGTCGTCCATGTGATCATAGTATCGGAAATGGTCTGACGACCTGCAATCATTACAATTGTCCAAATGGAATTTTAGGATACCAATGTTATGGCTTTGCATGGAAAATGAGTGATCTTTTATATGGAAGAAGTGCTAAGATCAAGAATTTTACAAGTTATGCAAAATGCAAACCGGGTGATGTAGTCCGTTATAGCGGTCATTCTGTGATCATCACCGAAAAGCATGGCGGTTATGTTGTGGTCGGAGAATGTAATTATGGAAATACCTGTTTGATCAAATGGGGACGCAAAGTGAGCAGTGCCGAACTTGCAGGGGCTGTTTACAGCAGAAGATATCGCTAGTAAGGAAAAAAGCATGCAATAAGAAAGATATTGTCAGCATGCAAGAAAGCATGCAGCACGCTTAATACTATAAATATAAGATAATGTTAAGGTTTGTACTACATCTAAATAAGACTGCTATGCTATGATAATAATTACAGAACAAACGGAAATGAGGATTATTATGGAGAAAGCATGGACGAGAAGAGAATTAAAAGAGAAAAGCAAAACCATACTTGGAATGCAATATTGGCGTATGGTTTTGGTTGCTTTTATTGTATCTGTTCTGTGTAGTGGAAGCTTTGTGACAGATAGTGTACCTTCTATGCTAAGTGACCAGTCAACAGAATTGATACAGACTCATGTGATGCAGCAGGATTCTGCATCACAGAAAACAGAGGTAGTAAAAAAAGGAAAACAAAAGCTAAAGGATTTTAAGAACAGCAAAGAATTTCAAAAAACATTTCCTGCTATTGTGATTTCTTTTATAGCCGTTATAGTGATGGGAATGATCGTAGTTGGATTTACAATTTTGATCATTGTTTTTGTATGCAATCCTTTTTCGGTCGGAGCAGCACGCTTTATGAGCATGGGATTTGAGAAAAAGCCAAAGTTTAAAGAATTGTTCTTTGCATTTGATCACGAATACCGCAATGTCGTTGATACGATGTTCTTGCGGAGTCTGTATACATTTTTGTGGTCACTTCTTTTTATCATACCGGGAATCGTTAAGAAGTATGAGTATCGTATGGTGCCTTATATTCTTGCACAGACACCGGATATGAACAAAAAACAGGTATTGGCACTTAGCAGTCAGATGATGCACGGTCAGAAATGGAATGCATTTGTGCTGGATCTTTCTTTTCTTGGATGGCGTATTTTGAGTGGTATTACACTTGGTCTGGTTGGTACATTTTATGCTTCTCCTTATATTCATCTGACAAATGCATCGTTGTACCGTACATTACAGGGATTGGACGAGCAATACGGTAACATTTATATTGGCTGAAAATAATAAGATAATGATGTTATAGCATATAATGAGTGGTAATATAGAGAACGCGATAAGGGGGTAAATGGTAATGGGATATCGCATTATTGTTGCGGATGATGAAGCAGAGATCAGGGAATTGTTTCGTTTGTATCTGGAAAAAGAAGGATATGAAGTGTTAGAGGCAGCAGATGGGGAAGAAGCATTGGACCTGCTGGCTAAGGAAAAAGATATTGCTATGCTGATTTTGGATATCATGATGCCCAAGAAAGACGGATTTCATGTTTTAAAAGAGATTCGTGAACAAAGAAACCTTCCGGTTATCATTTTATCAGCAAAGACAACAGATAATGATAAAATTTTAGGGCTTGATCTTGGTGCGGATGATTATATCACCAAACCGTTCAATATCCTGGAAGTTAAGGCACGTATCAAAGCGATCATGCGCCGTGCGCGAAGCGACCACGAGGAGAAAGAAAAGGCAAAGAGCATTCAGGTGGGCGATCTTCGTATGGACTGTGAAGGCAGACGTGTATTTATTGCAGGAAAAGAGATTAATCTGACAGCAAAGGAATTTGATGTACTGGAGCTCTTGGTATTTAATCCGAATAAGGTTTACAGTCGTGAGAACCTGCTGAACATTGTATGGGGATATGAGTATCCGGGTGATGTACGTACTGTGGATGTACATATCCGCCGTCTCCGTGAGAAGATTGAAACCAATCCAAGTGAACCGAAGTATGTACACACCAAATGGGGCGTTGGATATTATTTCCAGGCTCAATAAAAAGAACGCATGAAACAGTCAGACCACATTTTATGAAACAAAGATCATAAAATGTGGTCTGTTTTTTTGTGCAGATAAAAAGCATTCTGCTATTTTCTGTTTTTTATTTTATCTGTAATTATGATGTATCCATGTACAAGAAGATCAGTCACGATCAGTGCTGCCACTGACAATATCAGGCATTCTTTTACCCCAAATTCGTAAAAAGCAGCAAAACCGGCAAGTGTCCAGTAAACTCCGATATGTACGGCATACATCTTTGAAATCTGTTTTGAGTAATAACACAGTTTATTATATCCGAATTTCCATTTTTCCATCATTGGCATGATACGAAATGCAGCTGCAAACACAAATATGATACTGCAGAAACTTCCGAGTACCTTTGCAAGCCCCGGGATTCTGTATTGTTCGATCATATAATTAAAGAATCCCTCAATGCCCGGATGTAGTACAATGCAGCATATAAACCATACCGCCGCAGTAATCCCACATATGATCCCGCTTTCTTTATAAAAGTTTCCTTTTTCATCTTCAGGGATTCTTCTGAGCACTTTTCCAAAAACATATCCAAGAAATACATAACTCAAATATGGGAAGAAGCAGAAGCTGGTTTCACCTTTTCCACCGAAAGTCATATCCAGGATCCAGTTAATTGCCGGATCATCAGAAACCAGCAACTTTGTAAATGGTGATATGATTCCGACTATTACAGCACTTATGACATATCCCCTTAAGCTTACATTTAATTTCCTGTAGACCGCAAGCACCAGATAGCACATACCGGCTATAAAGAATATATTTACGAATGTAAGCATGGAATAAAGATTTGCGTCATATAATTCTCTGCTGCCTGCAGCTTCAACTGTAATGGAATTTCTTATATTAAAACTGATTGTCATTACAGCTGCATAGCATAAATTGCTTAATCCCTGATAGAATAACAGCTTTATGCCGTTTTTAACCATATCTTTGGGCTGGGAATGGCGTGTGAAAGCACTTCCGAATCCCATGGTAAACAGATAAAGGCAGGCACCTGTCGGCATGAAGAGCGCAAACAGAATCTTATGTACATTTGATTCGGCTGCTGCGACACCACCTATTGTCTGAAATGAATGTATAAATACTATCATGATCAACAGGAAACCCTTTACCAGATCAAGTTCCCTCTGACGTCCTGTATTCACTTCTTTTTCTTTCAAAGAAAACATACTTACCTCCTCCTTTATCCGGATATTTTCAGTGAGAACGGAACACTTATCTTTTGTCACTGATATCATATGGACAGTGTAGCACAGGCAGAATCATAGCACAATCATAATATTCCTGACATTGTACACACACCACGTACATTACTGTTTACTCCGTTCTCAGTAACGTAGCCAAAATTCATTCCAAATTGTCTGCTGCAATGGAATTTTGGCTTGTATGTCTCGAGATAGTGGTGCGTAAACAGTAACAATTATTCAGTTTGATTCAGTTTAGTTTGGTTTACATCTGAGATGGTTTAGTATTGAACAAAGCTGATAAAAATTAGACAAACAAAACAAACATCTATAGAGGAAAATGATAAAAAATTAGAAAATTTCTATAAATGCGCTTGTGAAAATGACGAAAAAGGCATATAATTAACGTTACAATATGTAAAGAGTGCAATAAAAAGAGAAAAAAACAGGTATAAGGAGGGTGCGAAATGCTAGATCAGTCATTTTATCAGAAAGCGGATGAGATCATTGCTTTCTATGGTAAAAAGCCGGCATCACTGATTCCGATCATGCAGGATATTCAGGGGGTGTACAGATATCTCCCGGAAGAATTGCTTACATATGTTGCGGAGCAGATCGGTGTGACAGAAGCGAAAGCGTTCAGTGTTGCCACATTCTATGAGAATTTCTCATTTGATGCGAAAGGTAAATATGTGATCAAGGTCTGTGACGGAACAGCCTGTCATGTAAGAAAATCAATACCGGTTCTGGAGGAACTTTATAAGAAACTGGGGCTGTCAAAGACAAAGAAGACGACAGACGATATGATGTTTACTGTGGAAACAGTTTCCTGTCTTGGTGCCTGCGGACTTGCACCGACTATGATGGTCAATGAAGAGGTATATCCGAGAATGACTCCGGAGAAGGCAGATGAGCTGATTGATAAACTGAGAGGGGGCGAACAGGGATGATCCAGAATAAGGAAGTATTGGAGCAGATCAGAGAAGAAGCTGTGAAAGAACTTAATTCTTATGACTGTCGTATTCTTGTCTGTTCAGGTACCGGATGTGTGGCAACCGGTTCTCAGAAAATCTATGAGAAATTCATGGAGATTGCCAAAGATGCTCCGGGAGTTACCATTGAGTTTGGACCTCATGACAAAGATGCACATGTAGGTGTAAAGAAAACAGGATGCCAGGGTGTCTGTGAGCTTGGACCACTTGTTCGTATCCAGAAAGGTGACGATGTGATCCAGTATACGAAGGTTCAGATTGAAGACTGTCAGGAGATTTTTGAGAAGAGTGTTCAGGGTAATGAGACTATCGAGAGACTGCTTTATCAGAAAGGTGGTAAAGTAAGCCGTGGACCGGAAGATATTCCGTTTATCGCGAAACAGACCCGTATTGTTCTGAAGAACTGTGGTAAGTTTGATGCAGAATCTCTGAATGAGTACATAGCAAGCGGCGGTTTCCAGGCTCTGGAGAAAGCAATGTTTGAGATGGATCCGGATCTGGTTATTGATCAGGTTGATAAATCCGGTATTCGCGGACGTGGTGGCGGCGGCTTCCCGGCAGGTAAGAAATGGATTCAGGTAGCACGCCAGGCTGATCCTGTTCATTATGTGGTTTGTAACGGTGATGAGGGTGACCCGGGAGCATTTATGGATGGTTCCGTAATGGAAGGTGATCCTTACCGTCTGATCGAGGGTATGATGCTTGCAGCTTACGCAGTAAGAGCACAGCATGGTTATATTTATGTACGTGCGGAGTATCCTCAGTCTGTAGCACGACTGAAACACGCTATCGCAGTTCTGGAAGAAGTGGGACTGTTAGGTGATGACATCCTTGGAACAGGATTCTCCTTCCATATGCATATCAACCGTGGTGCAGGTGCTTTCGTATGTGGTGAAGGTTCTGCCCTGACTGCATCTATCGAAGGAAACAGAGGTATGCCCCGTGTAAAACCGCCCCGTACAGTTGAACAGGGATTATGGGCGAAACCTACTGTTCTGAATAACGTAGAAACTTATGCAAATATTCCGGAGATCATTCTCAAAGGTGCAGACTGGTACAGAAGTATCGGTACAGAGGGATCACCTGGAACAAAAACTTTCTCACTGACAGGTTCTATTGAGAATACAGGTCTGATCGAGGTCCCGATGGGAACAACCTTAAGAGAAATCATTTTTGATATCGGCGGAGGACTGAAATCCGGTGCTGCGTTTAAGGCTGTTCAGATCGGTGGACCATCCGGTGGATGTCTGACAGAAGAACATTTGGATGTACCTCTTGATTTCGACTCTGTTAAGAAATACGGTGCGATCGTTGGTTCCGGTGGTCTGGTAGTTATGGATGAACATACCTGTATGGTAGAGGTTGCACGTTTCTTTATGGGCTTCACCCAGAGAGAATCCTGCGGTAAATGTGGTCCCTGCCGTATTGGCACCAAGCGTATGCTTGAAATCCTTGAGAGGATCGTAGACGGAAAGGGTGAAGTAGAGGATCTGGATAAACTGGAGCATCTTGGAAACTTTATCAAGGACCGTTCACTCTGCGGACTTGGAAAGAGTGCACCGCTTCCTGTACTTTCCACATTAAGAAACTTTAGAGATGAATATGTAGAGCATATTGTTGATAAAAAGTGCGCGGCTCATGTATGTAAGGCAATGCGTTCTTATGTGATCGATCCCGAGAAATGTAAAGGATGTACCAAGTGTGCGAGAAACTGTCCGGTTGGTGCGATCACAGGCAATAAGAAAGAGCCTCACAGCATTGATACCTCCAAGTGTATTAAGTGCGGAACATGTCTGGAAAATTGTGTATTCGGCGCAATTTCTGTGAATTAAGGAGGGTGAAAAGATGATTCATTTGACAATAGATGGAATTCCTGCAGAAGTGGAAAAAGGTACGACCATTCTGCAGGCTGCCAGACAGATCGGAGTGGAGATTCCTACACTCTGCTATCTGGAAGATGTATTGCCGGATGGTTCCTGTCGTTTGTGCGTGGTAGAAGTAACAAACAATGGAAGAACCAAATTTGATACGGCATGTACACTTCGCTGCTCAGAGGGTGATGAAGTACAGACAATGTCAGAGAAGGTAGTTGCATATCGTAAAGATACCCTTGACCTCCTTCTTTCTGACCATCGTGTACACTGCTTCTCCTGTGAGGCAAACGGTGACTGTAAATTACAGGACTACTGTTTTGAATATGGTGTGACTGAGACAAGCTATCCCGGTGAAATGAAGGATATGCCGATAGATGATACCAATAAATTCTTTACCTATGATCCAAGCCTGTGTATTCTCTGTCATCGCTGCGTGAATACATGTAAGGAGATTGTGGGAAGAGGTGCCATCGACACTATGGATCGTGGTTTCCAGTCAGTGATCGGTGCACATTACAAACATAAATGGAACGAAGGTATCTGTGAATCCTGCGGTAACTGTGTACAGGCCTGTCCGACAGGTGCACTGACCATGAAGCGCAGAAAGAAATACCGGCCGTACCAGATTGACAAGAAGGTTCTGACTACCTGTCCTCACTGTGCAACAGGCTGCCAGTATTATCTCCTTGTAAAAGACGGAAAGATCGTAGATACAGAAGCTGTAAACGGACCATCCAACAAAGGATTGCTCTGTGTTAAGGGCCGCAGCGGATGCTTCGATTTCGTACAGTCACCGGAGCGTATTAAATATCCGCTGATCAAGAATAAAGAAACAGGTGAATTCGAACGTGCAACATGGGATGAGGCGCTGGATCTTGTTGCTTCCAAATTTATGGAGATCAGGAAACAGTACGGCTCTGATTCTCTTGCAGGCTTTGCATGTTCCAGATCACCGAATGAAGATATTTACATGGTACAGAAGATGGTTCGCTGCTGCTTCGGCACCAACAATACAGACAACTGTGCACGTGTATGTCATTCCGCATCTGTATCAGGTCTTGCGATGACTCTTGGCTCAGGTGCCATGACAAACCCAATTGAGGATATCACAAAGAATGCAGATCTGATCATGCTGGTTGGTTCCAACCCTGAGGAAGCACATCCTGTAGTCGGCATGCAGATCCGTCAGGCTATCAAGAGAGGCTGTAAGCTGATCGTAGTTGATCCTCGTGATATTGGTCTGGCTAAGAAAGCAGATATCCATCTGAAACTGAAACCTGGTACAAATGTTGCTTTTGCAAACGGCATCATGAATGTGATCCTTTCTGAAGGTCTTCAGGATGACAAGTTCATTGCAGAGCGTACCGAAGGTTTTGAAGAATTAAAGGAAATCGTAAAAGATTACACACCTGAGAAGGTAGCTGAAATCTGCCACATTGACGCAGACGATCTGAGAAAAGCAGCGATCATGTATGCAAAAGCAGACCGCGCTCCAATCATCTACTGCCTTGGTGTAACCGAACATTCCACAGGTACAGAGGGCGTTATGTCCATGTCCAATATGGCAATGATGGTTGGCAAGCTTGGACGTGAAGGCTGTGGTGTTAACCCGCTTCGTGGACAGAATAACGTACAGGGTGCCTGCGATATGGGTGCTCAGCCGAATGTATATCCCGGATATCAGAAGGTTACTGATCCTGCAGTTCGTGAGAAATTCGAGAAAGCATGGGGTGTAAAACTTGATCCGAATATCGGAACTCATGCAACTGATGTATTCCCGAAAGCAATCACAGGCGAGATCAAAGGTCTGTATATCTATGGTGAGGACCCGGTAGTTACTGATCCGGATACCACACACATTATCAAAGCATTAAAGAGTCTTGATTTCTTTGTGCTTCAGGAACTTTTCATGACAGAGACAGCTCAGTATGCAGATGTTATCCTTCCTGGTGTAAGCTATGCAGAGAAAGAGGGTACATTTACCAATACAGAGCGCCGCGTACAGAGAGTCCGCAAGGCTGTCACAGTACCTGGAGAGATGAGACTGGATACAGATATTATTATCGATCTGATGAACCGCATGGGATATCCGCAGCCACATCTGACTTCTGCTCAGATCATGGATGAGATCGCATCCCTGACACCGAGCTTCGCAGGTATCAGCCATGAACGTCTTGACAGTGAAGAAGTTCATGGACAGGGACTTCAGTGGCCATGTACCTCCAAGGATCATCCGGGAACACCGATCATGCATGTTGGTAAATTCTCCCGCGGTCTTGGCTGGTTCTACCCTGCAAAATATGTGCCGTCAGCAGAGCTTCCGGATGAGGAATATCCGATCATCCTTATGACAGGACGTATTCTGTATCATTACACAACAAGAGCCATGACAGGAAAGACCCCTGAGCTTATGGAAATCGAAGGTAAGTCATTTATCGAAATGAACATCGTAGATGCCGATAAGCTGGGTATCAAAAACGGTGATAAAGTCAGAGTTTCTTCCAGACGAGGATCCATTGAATCTACCGCTCGTGTAGGTACAAAGACCTCACCGGGTGAGAGCTGGATGCCATTCCACTTCCCGGATGGAAATGCAAACTGGCTGACCAACGCCGCACTTGACAAATACGCAAGAATTCCTGAATATAAGGTATGCGCAATTAAGATTGAGAAAGCATAAAACAATATCGGAGACAAAGTTTCGGATCTGATATCGTAAATATTATATGGGGCTGTCGCACATGGATCTGCTGTCCTTGCGGCAGCTCCATATTCCTTTATGGAAAGGCAAAAATAATCATTCGACAGTACATCATTCTGTGAAAATACGGAACGGTTACAGATAATTTTTTGTGAAAAATATAGTGTTACATAATAAGGAGTACGAGGCATGCAGAGATTTCAGTCAATCCTTCAGTTTAAAAAAGTCAGTTGTAAAAATTGTTACAAATGTGTCCGGAACTGCCCGGTCAAGGCGATACGTGTTCATGATCATCAGGCTAGGATCATAGAAAGTCAGTGTATTTACTGTGAGAAGTGTATCCTTGTCTGCCCGCAGGATGCCAAGGAAGAGCAGAATATGATTCCTGCAATCTGCAATGCAATGGAGAATAAGACGCAGGTTATAGCCTCTCTTCATCCGGCATATCTGGCACGTTTTGGGGTAACCGGTATCAATGGAATAAGGGAAGCGATGAAGAAGCTGGGATTTGCAGATGCAGCGGATGCAGCAGAAGGTGCAAGCCTGATGATTTCGCAGTACAGAGCACTTTTTGCGGAACAGAAAGAACCGGGAATAATGATCTCTTCTGCCTGCCCTGTAATCGTACAGCTTGTCAAGAAACACTATCCGCATCTTCTGGGAAATCTGGTACAGTCTGCCTCTATGATGCAGTTTCATGCCAGTTATCTGAAAAAAAAATATCCGAAGGCAGAGATTGTCTATGTAAGTCCCTGTATTTCAGCTATGTCAGAGTTGAGAGACTCAGGAAATGAAGTGGATTATGTGATCACATTGGAAGAGCTGGTGCAATGGATGAAAAAAGACGGGATTTCCATAACTGAGAAAGAACCTGAGCAGATTGCCTACCGTTCCAGAGAAATCGCCATTGCGGATGGTTTAACAGACCTGCTTGGGGCTGTAAAGGGAATCCGCAGGCTTTCTGTAAGTGGGATGGAGCAGTGCAGGGAGGTTCTGGAAGAACTTCATCCGGAGGATTTTGAAAATTGCTTTCTTGAGATGTATGCATGCAGCGGCGGCTGTGTGGCAGGTCCTTCTTTCCAGATGAAGAAGGGACATTATCTGGCAGATGTTCTGGCAGTGAAGAATGCAGCCTTTGGAAAAGATTTTCACAGGGAGCAGGGAGACTATGAACTTCCGGGATTTGAACTGAGAAAGAATTTCGGTTACTGTTCTGCACAGGAACAGGAAGAGGTCTCAGAGGAAGAAATCAGGGATGCTCTGGCGGAAATGGGAAAATTTTCTCCAAAGGATGAATTAAACTGCGGTGCCTGCGGGTACAACACATGCAGGGAAAAGGCAATTGCCATTATCCAGAATAAGGCTGAGGTTGCCATGTGTATTCCATATATGCGGGCAAAACAGGAAAGTTACTCCAATAAAGTCTTTAATGCCATGCCCGGACTTCTGGTAACTGTGGATTATAATCTGAAGATCATTCAGATGAATGAGGCGGCGTTCAAATTGTTCAATATGCCGAAAAAGCGGCGCCTGATCGGGAAACCGGTATCGGAGATCATGGATGATTACAGTCTGGCGAGTATACTGGCTTTTGAACGGAATCTGATGCAGGATGAGATTTATCTGGAGGATCAGAAATGTTATCTGGATCGCGTAATGACGAATGATAAAGAAAATAAAATGATTCTCTGCATTATGAAGGATATTACAAAGGAGCGGAAGCATAAAGATCAGATTCATAATGCCCAGATTGAAGCTGCGCGTATGGCAGATAAGCTGGTAGAAGAACAGCTGAAGATCGTGCAGCAGATCGCCGGACTTCTTGGAGAAACTGCTGCAGACACCAAAGTGGCAGTAGAAAAACTGAAAAATACCATACTTCTGGAGAGTGAAGAAGAGAATGAAAAGAAATAAGCATCATGGACTGAATGTGGAATTTGACGGCTTATGCATGGATTTTGGTCATGTGAGCCTGAATAAAAAGAAAGAATTTCTCTGTGGGGACTGCTATAAGATTGAAGAAAATGATGAAGACCATGTTCTGGTGCTTTCTGACGGACTTGGGAGCGGAGTAAAGGCGAATATCCTTTCCACGCTGACTGCAACCATGCTCAGTACCATGATCATTAATCAGGTGGAACTGGATGAGGCAGTGCGTGCAGTGGCGAAAACGCTTCCTGTGTGCAGTGTGAGAAATCTGGCATATGCCACCTTTACAGTGCTGAATTTTCAGGGGAAACAGGTAAGCCTTTATCAGTTTGATAATCCGGATGCAATTCTGATCCGGGATGGCAGACTCTTTGATTATCCGGTGGAGACAAGTATGATCGAAGAGAAGGAAATCCATAAAAGCTGTTTTGAACTGAAAGATGAGGATATGCTGATCGTTATGTCCGACGGTGTCACCAATGCAGGAATGGGAAAAACTACCAACGGCGGCTGGGGAAGAGATGATGTAATGGCTTTCTGCAGGGCAAAGTACCATAAAGGGATGAGCGCACAGGAGATGGCAGGCTATCTGGCAGAGGCCAGCCTGGATCTGAATCTGAATGAAACGGATGATGATATTACAGCCATTGTTCTGCGGATGCGGCATAAACAGGTGGTAAACCTTATGATCGGTCCGCCAAGTAAGGAGGAGCATGATGAGCGATATCTGAAGTCCTTTTTCGATTCAGAGGGATATCATGTAATCTGCGGCGGAACTACTGCACAGTGTGCTGCCAGGTATCTGGATAAAGAGCTGATCTCTCTTAGTGAAACTGCCTGCGGAGACGTTCCTGCCTATTATAAGCTGGAAGGTACAGAGCTGGTGACAGAGGGATTTCTTACGATTGAGCATTTGCTTGAATATTGTGAAGAATGGATGGAGGACAGGCTGTCCTTTAACAGGGTGAAACGAAAAAAAGATGCGGCAGCATTGCTTGGTGTGATGCTGTTTGAGCAGGCAACGGATATTAATTTCTACTTCGGCGGTGCTATCAATAAGAGTAACGTGGAACTGGGAATCACAGAGAAAAGGAAAGAGCAGGCAGCAGAAGAACTTGTGGAGCATCTGCAGAATGCAGGAAAGAATGTGAATATTGCATTCTGGGCAATCTGAGAAAGCAGGAAAAACAGCAGTACGTGGTTTTATAAAGAGACATCAGGGTTACTGTTCACTGGTAATATCCCGCGAGGTGTTTTTTGTGAGCGAAGGTCA
>ENA-OPLX01000822-OPLX01000822.1-human-gut-metagenome-genome-assembly--contig:-NODE-822-length-13232-cov-7.158837_pt1 | contig 13232 bp, 18 predicted proteins | sample MGYA00241447_ERZ501726 | MGnify/ENA primary metagenome ERZ501726 (study PRJEB25962, sample SAMEA2042617) | human gut metagenome | biome: human gut; feature: human-associated habitat; material: faeces...
CAGCTGCAACACCGCCTGATGAGCCGCCTGTAACGTGGTTTGTGTTTCTTGGATTTAACGGAGCGCCGTAAACACTTGTTTCACTCGTTGAACCCATGGCAAATTCGTCCATATTTGTTTTGCCGAGCATAACTGCGCCCTGCGCTTTAAGCTTAGTCCATACGGTTGAATCGTAATAAGGACGAAAGCCCTCAAGAATTTTTGAGCAGCAGGTGGTAAGGTCGCCGTCGGAGCAAATGTTGTCCTTAAGCGTCATAGGAATACCTGTAAGAGCGCTTGATTTACCCTCGGCAATGAGTTTATCTGCAAATTTTGCATTTTCCAATGCCTTTTCAAATGTTGTTGAAACATAAGCATTATATTTTGGATTGTCGTTTTCAATCGCATTTATATATTTGTTTGTAAGCTCAACAGATGATATTTCGCCTGATTTGAGCAATTGTGATAAAGGTGCAATAATTTCTCTCATTTATATACCTCCCTTTACACAGAAAAAGCCCTTTGAAGCATTGACGTTTGAAAGAATTTTTTCGTTAGGAAGCGACGGCTTAACCTCGTCTTTTCTAAACTCCTCGGCTGCAGAGGTGGAAATATTCCTGATTTTATCTGCGTCGCCCTCGACAGAATTGTTAATCGTGTCGGCAAATGCGATAATGTCGTCCATATCTTTTATGATTTTGTCAAGCTCATCATCCGAAAAGTCAAGCCTTGCAAGTTTGGCAAGTTTGATTACTTCTTCTTTACTTATCATAATTATACCTCTTTAAATTGTGGTTTATGAATATTAAACAATCGTAGGGGCGAACATTGTTCGCCGTATTACATATTACTTTCTAAGCTTAATATGAACCTCACGAAGCTGCTGCTCGGTTATTTCGTTAGGAGCGCCGCACATAAGGTCCTGAGCCTTGCCGTCCATCGGGAATGCAATGATTTCTCTGATATTATCCTCATTTCTGAGAAGCATAATCATTCTGTCAATGCCGGGTGCCATACCTGCGTGTGGCGGTGCTCCGTACTGGAATGCGGTGTATAATGCGCCGAACTTGTTCTTTAACACTTCTTTGTCGTAACCTGCAATCTCAAATGCTTTTTCCATGATCTGCATATCGTGGTTACGCACAGCTCCGGAAGATAATTCCACACCGTTGCAGACGATATCATACTGGTAAGCCAGGATATCCAGCGGGTCCATGGTATTAAGTGCTTCTAAGCCGCCCTGTGGCATGGAGAATGGATTATGGGTAAATCCGATCTTCTTTGTCTCCGGATCTTTCTCAAACATCGGGAAATCGTTGACATAACAGAAACGGTATGCATTCTTCTCGATCAGATCCAGCTTCTCACCGAGTTCGTTTCTGATCATTCCAGCGTAATATGCAGCGCGTTCTTCCTTATCTGCCATAAAGAAAATTGTATCGCCAACTTCAAGTCCTGCCAGTGTGCGGAATTCTTCCTTACAGTCATCCGGAATAAACTTGTCGATTGGTCCCTTGTAAGAGCCGTCTTCCAATACTTCCAGATATCCTAAACCACCCATGCCAAGTCCGGTTGCAAATTTAAGGAGTTTCTCGTGGAAACCTTTGGACATATCGGCGTGTACGCGGATTGCCCGAACCGTTTTTCCGATGAACGGCTTGAACGTACATTTCTGGAAAAAGTCGGTCACATCGATAATACGAAGCGGGTTACGCAGATCCGGCTTATCGGAACCAAACTCCAGCATTGCCTGCTTATAACTGATAATCGGATATGGAGCCTTGGTCACAACGCTTCCTTCCGGTGCGAACTTTTCAAATACAGACGAAAGAACTTCTTCACCAACTGCAAATACATCTTCCTGTGTGGCAAAACTCATCTCAAAATCCAGCTGATAGAACTCTCCCGGTGAACGGTCGGCTCTGGCATCCTCATCACGGAAACAAGGTGCGATCTGGAAATATTTATCAAATCCGGATACCATCAGAAGCTGCTTGTACTGCTGTGGTGCCTGTGGCAGTGCATAAAATTTTCCCTTGAATTTTCTGGATGGTACGATATAATCTCTTGCACCCTCCGGCGAAGATGCGCACAGGATCGGTGTCTGTAACTCCAGAAATTCCATACTTGTCATTTTCTCACGCAGATAAGAAATCACTTTAGAACGGAAAATGATATTGTCTTTTACTTTCTGGTTTCTCAGATCCAGATACCGATATTTCAGACGTACATCTTCGTGTACCACGCTCTTGCTGGTCATTACTTCAAACGGAAGCTGGGAATATACTTCTCCGAGTACCGTCACTTCCTTTGCATCCAGCTCGATGGTTCCGGTCGGGATCTTTGGATTGTAGGTTTCCTCATCTCTCTTTTCGATCAGACCTTCCACGGTAATAGCCTGCTCTTTACGGATTCCTTCTAACAGCTTTCCATCGCGGATAACGATCTGCATCACTGCATACATATCTCTTAAATCAATAAAAGATACTCCGCCATGGTCGCGGATATTTTCTACCCAGCCAGCGACACGGATCGTCTTTCCGATGTCCTGCTCGCTTACCTGATTCAGTGTGACATCTCTGTAAATGTTACTCATCTTTTCTACTCCTTTTTCTGGTCCGGGGCTCCTCTTATGAAAAAAGAAAAGCCCCGGAATACTATAATTGTATTCCGGGGCGAATAATTCAGATTATCCGCGGTACCACCCGCATTGAAAAATGAGACATTCTCATCTTCCCTCTCTTACGCGTAACGTGCGCTCACGTACGAACCTACTTCCACATTCCGGTTTTTCAGAACCATCCTGCCCGTGTTCAATCCGTCTGCTCCGGCAGTGTTCCCATAATCATCTCTTTCAAACAGCGCTCTCAGTCGGTGACGCTGTATTCCTGTCGATGTCTGATGATCAGAGTCTCCATCTATGCATTTTCTGTCGTACATCCCTGATGTACGTTCCTTTTGTAATCTGTTTTATCACACAATTCCAGTGATTGCAAGAAAAAATTTAAAAATACTCCTTTAGTGCTACAAGTGATTCCACTTTTTTGTATATAAATTTCTCCAGTTCGGCATCCGGCTGTGTCAGATCCGGCACCATAAACACCTTACATCCTGCACTGTATGCACTGTGAATTCCATTTGGAGAATCTTCCACCGCATAGCATTCCTGTGGCTGCACATGAAGCTGGCTGCAGGCGTACAGATAAACATCCGGCGCCGGTTTGCCATGGGCGACCTGCCGGGCAGAAACAATGTGGTCGAGATAGTCATACAATCCCACTCTCTTCAGCAGACTGCTGCTACGCTCCACACCTCCTGCGGTGGCAATCGCTGTACGCACACCTTTTTTGCGCAAATATTTTAACAGTTCCTCTGCTCCCGGTTTTGCCTCAATCGGTTCCTCATCAAGCACCTGATCCGTCAGTTTTCTGCGATAGGTATGCACTTTATCATAGTCAAAATCTTCTCCATACAGCTTTTTAAAATGTTCCGGTGCATAAGGCATCCCAAGGGAACGCACGCTGTATGCCTCCTCATCGGTCATATGATATCCGAAATGCGCCATAGCCTCTTTCCATTTCGCGAAATAGTATTTTTCTGTATCCAAAAGGGTCCCGTCCAGATCAAAAATAACGGTCTGTATCATGTCTTTTTCCTCCTGTGTTTCTGTTCAAAGGCTACCCGGCGAACAAAAGCTTTCCCGACTCTATACCTCAAGGAACCGGTTCCACTCCTGCGTATCGCCGCTTCCGGTTACTTTCAGCGCGTAGGTACGGTCGTTGGTTCCGTCAATGATAAACGTATAAACACCGCTCTGTAACGTCAGTTCATATATGGTTCCCTCCAAAAGAACCTGTGCCACCTCATCATACTTTGCTTTTTCCACTTCCTCGTCCGGATACGTGTGCTTTAAATTTCCATCAGCATCGTATTCGTTGTATCCTTCCTCAACAAGCGAAATGATTTCTGCATCTGAAATCTTAAATAAAAGTTCATTGGTACGCATCATCCGGATGTCGCGGTTGCAGGAATTTTCCGGACAGATTTTTACATTGTCCAGTACCAGATGAAACATGCGCTCTGTCAGCTGGATGTCCCCAACCACAGCCTCGCCAAATTCAAAATGATTTACCTCGTTAATTGTGCTGTATTTGTATTCCATGTTGTTCTCCTGTGTTTTTATGATTCATTATCTGCAATGAATCCTGTTATTTTTCTTCCCTTTTTATCTCCACATTTCCTTCTGTGTGAGAATTTTTTCGCACATAATTTCTCCTTGCAGTTTCTGTGCCACTTTTTCATATGCGGGCACCGGAACCTGATATCTGTGCGCCATGCGCACCACTTCGTATACCAGACCATCCACTTCCGACGGTCTGTGTGCCATCACATCCCTTTGCATGGACGTGGTTGCCTCCGGCGGAAGATTGGATAAAATCTGCAGATTTACGGAAATAATATCTTTTTACAACCAGCTCCAATGATCAGATATTTCACCCAATGTCACTCCTTACTTACCGGGGAATTTCGATTTCTCTTGAAATGTCCCCTTTCTGCTGTAAATAATACAGGAATCCTTTGCATCCTGCAACCACATCTTCATAGGTTTCATCAAAATTGCCGGTGTACCATGGATCTGCCACATCCCGCGCCCCGGTAAATTTCTGCGTGTCTTCATAGCCCGCAAATGAAAGCATCTTGTATATTTTATCCTGGCTGTCCGTGCCTCCCGCGATTCTTGTCATGTTCCGGATATTTGCGGAATCCATGCCGATCAGATAATCAAAATACAGATAGTCATCCCTTGTCATCTGGCGCGCCCGGTGTGGAACAAGCGGAATGTTTTCTTCGTATAATTTATTTTTTGTGCCGTAGTGCGGCGGGTTGCCGATCTCCTCACGGCTGGTCGCAGCGGAGTCGATCTCGAACTGGTTGTCGAGGTGCAGCTGGTGGACCAGGTGGGTGAGGACGCTTTCGGCCATGGTGCTGCGGCAGATGTTGCCGTGGCAAATAAATAATACTCTAATCATCTATGTAAAACTCCTTGAATTTACTGTATTTCCTTGATATATCGGCATTTTCTTCCGCTTGCTGTTTCCTCTCATTCATGGCATATCGTAGCATAAATTAGCACATCTTTTACCTCAAAAGTAGTACAAAAAGTAGTAAATTAAGGGTTGAATACTCATTTTACTACTCGCCATTTACTACCCGTTTCAATTCCTCTTTCGCGTCGTCATATCCTATATGTGTATAAGTATTTAACGTGACGCTAATATCAGAATGTCCCATGAGGTATTGTAAGGTTTTCGGGTTCATACCGCTTTTAGCCATATTAGAACAAAAAGTGTGTCTGCAAACGTGTGGCGTAACCTTTGGCATTTGCACTCTATAAATACTATTATACTTCTCGCAAATATGCTGAAAATATTTTTCCCAATGCAAGGCTACCATAGGCATATCATTTTTATCCAAATATAAAAAGCCGCATTTACCTCCTACAATAGGTTCAAATCTCGGTTTCTTTCTATTGGAAATAATACGTCGAAAGCACTCATAAACTTCATCAGTCATAGGAATTTCTCTCGTCCCGCAAGTAGTCTTTGTATCTTCAATGACATACTCCATATTCCGTTTTCGTTGTAGCTGATGATTGACGCTGATTTTTCTGTTCTGCATATCCAAATCTGATAATGTCAATCCCACAAACTCTGAAATACGAAGCCCTGTTTTGAATAAGATAAAAATCCCCTCATAATATCTGCAAAAGTGCTTATCATTTACCACAAATTCAAGAAATGCCCGTTCTTGCTTTCTTGTAATTGCTTCTCTTGTTACGCTGTCGTTTACAACAACCGTAGCAAGCTGAAATTCAAACGGATTTTTGCGTATCAAATCATCATCTACCGCCATTTGAAAAGCTGGTCTTACAACACCTCTGATAGAATGAATAGAGCTGTACCCGCGCCCGTCCTGCTGTAACTTTATCAGCCAACATTTTGCGTCGGACAGTTTCACTTTATCTATCCGCTTTTTACCAAAGTCCTCTTTCTTAATAATATTGAGAACAAAATTGTAATTTGCTTCTGTGTTATGCCGTACTCCCGTTTTTTGTAAAAGATACTTCTTTACCAGTTCTAAAACGGTCATTTCCCCACCACGCGGGACGATTTCATCATCAATCGCTTTCATTATCTGCTTTTCCTTTTCCCTTAATGAAAGGTCGTCGCGCTTTCCCTGTGGTGTCTTATCTGTCTTTTCTAATTTCCAACTATAAACAAACTGCGGTTTACCTGTTGTATCAATATATTTGAACGCATATCGTCCGTCCCGGCGTTGGCTCTCTCCATTGCGAAGAATACGATTTTTGCTATCTCGTCTTTTTCCGCTCATGTCTATGCTCCTTTCGTACAAAAAGAGCCTCGCCACGATATATTAAATTATATCATAAACAAAGCCCTTTTTCTATCTTTTTATCAAGCAGCACTCAAAGCGGAAACGACTATATAGCCTATCCGATATGGCTACTGATTATCCTATATTTGTTAAATTGCTGTCAGGTCATTCAGAAAATCTTCAAATCGTTTCCTTTTGATAAGAAACTTCACTCCATTTTGAATAATAAAACCGGAGTCCAAATTATCTGAAACAAGTTTTCTTAATTTCTTTTCTCCAATATTAAAATAAATTACTGCTTCATCAATCGTTAAACAAAACTTATTTTGTATCTGTACCTGTGTTTCATTATTCATTTATTCTCTCCCCTTTCTTGAACTATAAAACTATTGTAAAATTATAAAGGCTCATCAGACGGTTTTAGCAAACCTCACAAGAATTTCACTTCCGCATGGTTCTCATGCAGCTCTACCCGTTGCTTGCGACGCTTCTAACGCTCGGACTACGGCGGTAAAGGAGTATCATTATACCGATATATGGATTATGGCGGCAGAGTTGCTAAGTCTGCCTTGGAACGCTGATAATTCTCGCTCGTTTTGTCCCTCCTTTCGGTCATGGCGTATCAGCCCAACGGCTCCCCATATATCGAATGTATCTGATTTGCTTTATGCTGCGTCGCCGTTCTATTGCGCCGCTTTCTTTATCAAGGAACAAAAAAGTTCAAGTAAGTAAGCAGCGGAAAGGGGGACACTGCTCGCAACTATCTTAAACTTTGAATGAAAGGACTGCCCGTATAAGGTGCGAACGCAAACGGTCGCGTATATCCTCATCTATGCCATAATAAGTATTGCCGAGCTCGTCGCGGAGAGTTCGCATAGAGAGATAAGCTATTTCACTGTCATAATGTTGTATAACAATGTTCATAGCTTCCGGGTCGCCCTTAATTGCAGCTATGATTACCGGATAAGGTAACAAGCCGCATTCATCTTGTTCGGTGTTACCACTCATTTTCGTCATAGGCGCGTTCCTCCAAATAGCGTTTTAACAGTTCAAAAGAGCTTGTCCGTCTGTACTGTACGGTACTTCTCGGAATGTTGTGGAGTTTTGCAATTTCCACATCACTCATATCAAAGAAATAATACAGCAGGACGGCTTCGCGCTTTTCTTCCGGCAGGGAGTGCAGAGCTTCGGCAAGCAACTTTGCAGTAATTTCTTTTCCTGCTATAACAAAGGACTTTTCAGCTTCATCATCTGCGAAATACTGGTCGCAAACAAAAAGCTGCTTTTCTTCCTGTGAAGTTAAGTCAGAAAAAGTAACTTCGCGTCGCTGCCGACGCTTTATATCCCTTTTGGCTGCAAGCATTTCATTCTGTAAAGCTCGCTTACAATAACCGTTAAAAGCACAACGGACTTGCCACTGGGTACGAATAGGCTCATTCATGGTTTCACCTCCTTTCGCGTTGGCAAAAGTGGTGATGACTTCCCCTTTCGTAACCCCCAGTTCCACTCGACAAAACTATGCCAATCAGTTTGAAAATTTTTTGAAAAAATTTTGGGGGAAAAAGAAAATGCGCCTGCCTGCAAGGCGCAGACAGACGCATAAGAAATAACAGCAGTATTTAATTGATTTGACAGTTCATACCAATGCCCGGAATATCCTGTTGTAAGGTATAAACTTTTTTTGACAAAAGACTTCCATTTGTCAGATAAGTAAAGACTATTTCACTCAACATAACGGCAACCTCCTATATGCCGCCATGCTGATTGCAAGGTTAAATAGGGGCGTCGTTGCTTAAATTATGCAAAAAGAAGCGGCGGCTCTAAAAATCAAAGCCACCGCTTCAAAGGCGCGTGAAAATATATCTGCATTACGACGGCTTTTTTTCTTTTGCCGTCGCCCGGCAGGTAAAATGAATAATTAACTCCAAAATGGTGTCATTCTTCAAAGTTTATCAGCTTATATTTAGTTATCCCATGACTTGATGTTTTTTTACTATATTCTTTATCATTAAGGAAAATAGAACTACAACAATCATATTAAAAAGTAACATGATAATAGGTTGTTGAATACCTACATATGTTTTCATTTTGGCAAATACACCATTCATATGAAGCATAAAAATCGGACAAATTTCTTGTAATTTTTGGAGTAACGGTACGCTCTCAGTAAAGTCAAATAAAACTGGTAAAAAACATACTACACATGAAGTAATAAGAGCTGTAACCGGAGTATTCAATTTAGCGCTAATAAACAGTGTGATAATTGTCATTGCAACAATTCCCAATATATTGCATACTACTGAAATCAAAAACATTTGTAAGAAAGTCAAATTATAGGTAGAGGTTGCATAATGTAATGAAGATTGAATATTTACATTCCACCCTTGTAGTCCATATATCCCCATATATAGAATAAAATTAAGTAATAAGAAAATAACGTACATTGCTGTAATAGTTTCTAAAGAAGCAATGATTTTCGCTGTCACTAATTTCGTTTTTCCATAACGCGCCGCATAAATCACACTATCTGTATGGCAAGCATATTCTTCTGAAAAAACCGGAGATAAAGTAATTACGACAAGCAGACATAAAAGTATCGCTAAAATACTTCCCATACTGGATAGCATTTTATCCCACCCATCACAATATCCCAAAACAACAGACTTATGATTAGGATAAGCTTCTTCAATGGATTGCATCTTTCCGTCTGGTTCTATCATATATTCCAAAATAGCTGTTTGGTCTCTGTAAACATGAAGTGCAGAAAAAGCCGAATTTTCGTCTTTTGTATCGGTAGCTGTTTTGGCTTCTGCTATTTTTTGCTCCATGAGTGTTAATATTTCCGGGGTCAATTCGCCTGCAAATATATCTGCATTTTCTTTTCTTTGTTCAATCGCAGCAAATCCGCTTACTGTATCCATTTTCCCAGTATCATAATTATAAAATACAGAACTATAATTAAATTGAAACAGAAAAAAATAGGCTATTATTAGGATAACTCCTGTAATAAAAAGAATTTTAGTTTGCTTCCTTGAAAGTATCTTTTCCCTCTCTGCTTTTATCATATCATTCATTATCAGACACCTCCGCAAAATAGTATAAATACAAATCCTCTAATGTCGGCTCTACATTCCATGCAGTTGTATAAGGCGATACTTCTGATATAATTCTTAAACGCTCAGCTTCTGCACTATGTTTTAGATTTGCTACAATATAATTTTTCTCTAATAGTTCGATTTCCTGCCTAGGCACGTCACATTCCCACACAAAAGAATGGATTGACTTCAAAATTGTTTCAGGCGAACCTTGACGTAATAATTCTCCATTTTTCATAATCAGTATTTCTTTTGCGATATATTCAACATCGGAAACAATATGTGTTGACAAAATCACAATACGATTTTCAGCTAACGTACTAATAAGATTACGAAATCTAACACGTTCTTTTGGGTCAAGCCCTGCTGTTGGTTCATCTAAAATTAAAATTTTAGGATTATTCAAAAGTGCTTGAGCAATCCCCAACCTTTGCTTCATACCGCCAGAAAAAGTTTTTATTTTTGCATTTTTTTGTTCCGTTAAGCCTACTTTTTCTAACAATTCTAAAGAACGATTATGGGCTTTCTTATGCGGAAGACCTTTAATTGCCGCAATATACATCAAAAATTTATATGCTGTAAAGTTTGGATAATACCCAAAATGCTGTGGCAAATATCCTAAAATATTACGATATTGTTCCCCTAAGTCGTGAATGTTTTGCCCATTGAACATAATAGCCCCTTTGGTTTCTGTTTGAACATCACATATCATACGCATAAGAGTAGTTTTACCTGCACCATTTGCGCCTAGTAAACCATATACGCCATTCGTCAAAGTTGCATTAAAACACCGTACAGCTTTCTTTTTTCCATATTCTTTAGAAAGATTATTTATTGTAAGTTCCATGCCAATTCTCCTATCATTTTTTCATGTTTCATGTAGTTCCATATCGTTTTCCCTAATAAGATAAGCGAAAAGAAATAAAAAGCAACCCAACCCCATAACATTGATGTTTCAAATAGAATTTCCTGCTTTAAGATAATTGAAAATATGACTGCTATACAAATCATACATACAAATAAGTGATAAGTAATTTGCCCCTTTTCATTTTTTATAATTGTAAAAAGGTAGCAAGTACAAGAAATATTAAATGGAACCATACCATACAAAATTATTTCAAGTATGGATTGTTGATAATAAAAACTTGTTATTACTAAAACACTTGTTATTAAAAATAAATCAGCTAAGCCAATGATTAACATACGACAAGCGGTAATCTTTACTAACTGGCAACGACTGGATTGTTCTATTTCCCACATATCGTAAATGTTACTTTTAGAAACTTCTCGAACCCCCACCAACACGATTAGCGGAATAATGATTACAAGTACTGTTAAAGGATAATGGAGAGGAACACTCCAGTAGCCGAATAAACAAACCACCAAAATAGATATAATAATCAATCCTATTTGTATAATCCAAAAAGAAAAAGGTAAATACTGTAATTGACTTAACAAAATATTTTGTAAAGAATTTTTATTAAATTCAGCACTATCCATGTATTTTTTTCCGGCAGAAATCAGTTCATTCATTTTGTTTTCTGGTATGACAGATGTATCATAAAGCCGCAACCATTCTTGAATGTCATTATTTTTTTTCATACATTATCGCCTCCTTTGAAATCTTTAAGGTATCGTTCTATTTTTTGCAATCCCTGTCTTAGTCTGGATTTTACAGTGGGGATATTTGACTTTGTAATTTTTGCAATCTCTCGTATTTTCAAGTTATGATAAAAACGTAAAATGATAACTTCTTTCTGATAATCAGGCAATGAATGAAGTGCTCTGCGAACTTCTATTTTATTTTCATTTTCTATCACTTTTTCTAAAGTATCGTTTGTGTCATCTATAATATCTAAAGCGTTTAAGTCTGTGTATGTGGGCTTCGCTTTTTTGAAATAGTTATTACAAGTATTTGCGGCGATAGTTAGTAGATAATTTTGAAACTTTCCTAACATACGAACAGTATGAATATTCTCTAACAGTTTCAAAAATACATCTTGTGTAATATCTGCTGCGGTGTCAGTATCTCCATTTAATCTCCGATAACAAAACTGATAAATTACACTGTAATATTTACGGACTAATATATCAAATGCTTCTGTATCGCCCGCTTGTATTTTTTTTATCAATATAAAATCTTCGATGTTGTGTCACCGCCTTTCTTTTGTAAAACGTCTTACACTGTATAAACAATTAAGGATATAAAAAGGATTTAAATTTTTCAAAAAAATTTTTTCAACTTACAAGCATACTAATTATACCCGGATATTCAAACAATAGCAATTTATACTATGCACTATTTCAATCCATACTATGATATGTATAATCATATCCCGAAGAAAAGAGGAACAGTAAAATGTAACTGGGTGAAATGATTATGAAGCAGAGTAAAGAAAAATTCGATTTTAAGGCTTTCGGGCAGGCTATAAAAGCAGCAAGGAAAACAAAGGGATTGTCCCGCAACCAGTTAGCAGATAAGCTAAACATTGCGCCACGCTATATCGCGTCCATTGAGAACAGCGGACAGCACCCCAGTTTGCAGATTTTATATGAGCTTGTAACCCTGCTTGACGTATCAGTAGACCAGTTCTTTTTCCCGGAACGGGAACAGGAGAAGTCCACACGCCGCCGTCAGCTTGATACCATGCTTGACACTATGAGCGAAACGGACTTAAAAATTATGTCTGCTACTGCAAAAGGCATAGCGGAAGCCAACAATGACAAGACGGGGGAATAATGTTCCCTCGTTTTCGTCTACATAGAGTTCTTGAAGCGTCGCAGGATTGCGGCGTTTTTCTTTTGCTACTCTTTGGCAAAAAAGACCTTTTCGGCATTGTAGGTAGTAAGGAAAAACTTTCTTAGCAAGCATAGGAAAAGAGTACCCTTTTCCGTATTTTCGCCCTCCCGTCTTGCAGCGCGTCGGTTGAAAATTGCTTGTTGGGAAGTGTCCCAAACCCTCGGAACGGAAAGGAGTGATTGCATGAACGGACGCAAAAGAAAAGTACAAATCAAGTTCTATGTAACAGAGGAAGAACAGGCGTTGATTGAGCAGAAAATGAAGCTCGTCCCTACCCAAAACATGGCGGCGTATCTTCGCAAGATTGCCATTGACGGGTACATCATTCAGACAGACCATAGCGATATAAAAGCCATGACAGCGGAGATACAGAAAATCGGGGTCAACATCAATCAGATTGCAAAGCGTGTCAATGCGACAGGCAGCGTTTACCAAGAGGACATAGAGGAAATAAAGGGGGTGCTTGCGGAGATATGGCGGTTACAAAGATTAAGCCTATTAAAAGCACATTGAGCAAAGCCCTTGACTATATCCAAAACCCGGATAAGACAGACGGGAAAACGCTTGTGTCCTCCTTTGGGTGCAGCTATGAAACGGCAGATATTGAGTTTGGATATACCTTGTCGCAGGCTCGGCAAAAAGGAAATAACTTAGCCTTTCATCTGATACAATCGTTTGAACCGGGAGAGGTAGACTGTGAGAAAGCCCATGCAATCGGGAAGCAGCTTGCCGACGCAGTAACAAAGGGACAGCACGAATATGTCCTAACCACCCACATAGACAAGGGGCATATCCATAACCATATTATTTTTTGCGCTGTCAATTTCGTTGACTACCATAAGTAGTAAAATCAATCTGCAAACCTGCGAATATGCCTGTAAATCAAGCATTTTTCAAGACAATCAACTAATTTATATTAAAAAGCAGGAAAGAGAAAAAGAAGTGGCGGCATTAGGTGCGAA
>ENA-OPLX01000832-OPLX01000832.1-human-gut-metagenome-genome-assembly--contig:-NODE-832-length-13085-cov-2.323101_pt1 | contig 13085 bp, 8 predicted proteins | sample MGYA00241447_ERZ501726 | MGnify/ENA primary metagenome ERZ501726 (study PRJEB25962, sample SAMEA2042617) | human gut metagenome | biome: human gut; feature: human-associated habitat; material: faeces...
GCTGTCGGTACTCCGGCTGCTGTTCCCATTCCCGTTCAAATTGCTCGATCCGCTTTTCCAGTTCCAGGGACTCCGTATAATTTTCCGGATTCTGCGCTGCAAATGCCACATAGGCATCCTCCGTCAGTTCCATTCTCTTTGCCGCCAGATAGGCATCCAGGTGTTCTCTGTCCGGATCGGTCTTCCAGGCTTCGTTAAAGTAATATGCCGCCTTGTCATAAAACATCAGCCCTGTCAGCGCCACACCCTTATTGTGCAGGATCGCCGCCCGGACTTTTCCCGCCGGAAGTTCCTTTCCTTCCTGTTCCAGATGGTTCCAGGTCTCCAGTAGCATATCATATCCACGGATGGCTGCCGCATATTTTCTTTTTTCCACCATATAGTCGATCTGGCTCTTGCGTTTCTCCAGATTGCTGAGTCCGGCTCCCTGCTTCAGTACCTGCTCCACCTGCAGGATTTCTTCCGGATCGTACATCCCCACATATTGCAGGATCGTCACCACGAACACACTTAAGGATCCCTGCTTATGTACCATGGGGTAGAGCTGTTTTGCCAGTTCCCACACTTTACATTCTTCTCCGATCCAGTCCACCAGCTTATCGTTCATGATGGACAGGTCTAACAGGAATGCATTCTCCTTTAGGCAATAGCACAACTCTTCCATACTATAGACCCGGATATCCAGGCCTTCCACATTATAGGCATTCTCGCAATATTCTCCTACACACAGACTTGCCTTCATTTTTCATCCTCATTTTCTCTGCCCCGGGCAGATCTACAACTCTATTTCTTCCTTCCAGATATGATGCGTAGCTGTTCGGAAGCTGCCAAAACCAAGATCCTCCAGTTCCACCTGCAGATGTGTTTCATCCTTCATCTCCACCTGAATCCGCAGTCTGGTGATTCCTTCCTGCAATTCTTCCGGCACGATTCTGGCGATCCGGCTGCCCTTTCCCGTCAGGGACGTGATCAGGATCTCCACCGCTCTTCCTTCCAGCAGGTAAAACTCCATGGTATTCTGCGCCTCGTACCAGTTGATTCCGGCGTCTAACAGTGCCTGATAGGATTCCTCTCCCTGTCTGCGCACTTTCATACCGATATTGGATTTCAATTTATCCTGTCCCAGATAGACATGATTTTGTCCGTTTTCACTGGGATGCAGTCGCTCCATCATGCTGTAGCAGGCACCCTTGCTGAACAGGTTGTTCCCCTGAAAGACTCTCCGTCCACGGCACAGATAGCGTAGCGATTCTTTCATCCATTCTTGAGAAAACTCTTCCCCGATCAGATATACCGAGGACACCATCCGGTTCTCGCATAGCTGTGTGGCGATCTCCAGGAATTTTTCATCCGATTTTTCCACCGGAAAAGGGAATTCCCGCTCTTCGATGTACGTTACCACCGGCATCGTATGGCGGTTGCATTCCATATAATAAGTCTGGATGGAACTGTCCCTATACTCGCACAGCACGCTCCCCTGCTTCCACAGATTTTCCGGCTGATACAGATTGTAATAATAAAAGCTCTCCCGATGGCTCTGAAACCAGACAGCATCCGTCTTCAGGTGTAATGCCTCCACTGCCTGCGTCAGCACCTCCAGCATTCCTGCATCCAGTTCCTCGCAGGTGATCATCAGGGCCCCGATCCGCTCTGTGGAAGTCATCTGGGACAGCATTCCCAGACTACGCTTGAGAAAAAGAGTCAGTAGTGCCACCGGATCCAGAGTCGTTCCATCGATCTGCACCGGTTCCCCATCTTTTGCCAGCTTCAGAAGATGCTCCACCAGGATTCCCTCTTCTTCCTCCGCATGCCGGAGGGCTTCACTTCCATAGAACCACTGGTTGACTCCCTGTCTCTTGCTCAGGACCAGGGGAATCGTATAGACCTGTGAGCCTGCAACGGAAGACAATGTGGTGATCTCTTCTTCCCTGCCTGTGACATAGCAGCTGATCTGCGCATAATCTTTCCCCAGGTCATAACCCACTATAACTTTATCACTTCCCGGCAGTCGCATGTTCTTCCGCCTCCTCTCCTGCTGTCTTTTTTTATCTTTACTGCAATGTGAACAATCTGTGATCCAGATATTCCCTGCGGTAATATTCCTCGATCAGATGATCCAGTGTCGTATCGTCCTGCAGTGTCATGCTGATCATCATATCATTGATGATCTCGTATTTGCTGTCCGGACTTTCATTCATAATATCGCTCTTCTGCAGGCTTCCGCTCTCCGTCAGCTGTTCTTCGTTCTCTGATTCTTCCATAATGTAATATTGAAGATCCTCCCCGAAAAACAGTACGAATTCCTTGAAAAATACACCGCTGTATACTTCCTGCATATATTCCGACAGGTAATCCTCCGCCTGCCCGTTCTCATGCATCATCACATAATGAATCCTTGCACGGACGCCGCCTCTTGTGTGATACTCCACGATAGTCTTGTCCTTCATCTCCTGCAGCTGTGGCAGGCAGTCCTGATATTCCCTGAAAAAGTTCAGATGAATGTGGTCCTTCATCATTTCCTCCAGGAAATTCCGGACCAGAGTTTCATCTTCCCGCTCCAGCTTGTCCTTATTCTCCGCATAGAATTTCAGATAAGCCAGCTTGCAGATCCGCTGGGTCTCTTCTCCCCGCAGATAGCAGTTACGGATCTCCCGGAATACATATTCCTCCGTGATCTTCTCCCGGCAGAAATAATCATAAGAGCTCTGTACAAGCACAGCTTCCTCGATCTCCTGTCTGGCTCCCTGGGATACATAATAACGGAAAATATCCATCCGCTCTCCCACAAATGCCCCGGAGAACAGCATCTGCAGCAATATCTTTTCACTTAAGCTGTAGCAGTCTATCTCAAAGGATCTTGCCGCTTTCCAGATGTCACGCAATTCCTTCGTGGTACCGGTGGCATAACGCACCAGATACTCTAAAATTCCACCGTTGTATTTTCCCTTACGGAACGCCGTCAATGCCGCCGCATACAGGACTGCCTCTCCCTCATGGACCGACTGCGTGATCACACCGTCCGTAAGCCGCAACAGGATCTTGGTCTCCACAAAATAAGGGGTATATGCTTCGATCCAGGCATATGCCTTCTCATAATTTCCCCGCAGCACCAGAAAACGCAGGATCAGTTCCCGCTGTTCCTCCGTAAAGCCGTCCCCCTGCAGCTCCTGCAGGTATTCATCCAGTGCCTGCAAATTATCCGCGTCGAAATAGGCCTGTACCAGCTGTACCGCAATCTCACTGCGCAGCTTCGGCTCCACGGCATCGCTTTCCACCAGTCTTGCCATCCGCATCAGCTTTGTGGAAGATATGGTCTCTTCTGTTCTGCCGTTCTCCATGAAATACAGATCCAGTTCCGCCGTATCCGGCACATAATGTTCCAGAAGTCTGAGATATTTCCCCGGTACCAGCAGTTTTTCCAGGGTATATTCCACATTTTTAAGGAACCTGTTACCATATGCATCCTCAAAGGCAATGGTATAATCATTCCCGTAGACTGCCACCCAGGCCGTGCCGTTTTGCAGAGGCGTCTCGGACAGTATCAGATTCCCCGGCTGGCTGACGATCACTTTGCGCATTCTGCTGTCATCCACTCTTACCATATGGGCAAACAACAGACGGGACAGAGGCTTCGCCATAGCTTCCGTTACAATGGCCGGAGACAGGAATTCCTGATACAGTATTGCCAGATGTCTGTTAATATGCTGCTTCTGAATCTGGTCAATGACGAACCGCTCCATTCTCGGCTCGTAATGTTCGTACAGTTCCTCATAATCTTTCCGGTGTTTTAACAGATACGCATACAGGAACGCACTATGTTCATAATCCAGATTGCTCTGGAAAGAAAAATACATCAGAATCACTTTCGGAAGCTCCGGCACAGCATCCAGATCTACCGACGCCATATAATATTCATAGAGATTCGTGATCCTCAGATGGCTTTCCACACCCATCTGATACCACGTGAAGGCATCCGGCCCCGTCTTACTTCCCTTGATCAGAAGGCTGCACACCTCCTGCAGGATCCGCACATCCTTCTTTTTCTCATACAGTCTTCGTAAAATTCTGCCCAGTAGTGGAGAATACTCTCTGACTCTTCCCGACAGATACAACAGCTGTTCGATCAGGCTGTCGTTTACCGCATCCTGACGGACACCGAAGTTCAACACCTGCAGTTCAAAACTGTTCAATTTACGTAGCAGCGCCGGATTGCCGTTCAAAAGGGCCAGTGCTTCCAGGTAGATCACCGGACTGGTGCAGCCGTACTGGTACTGTTTTTCTAAGAACATCCATTTCCCGGAGGTTGAACGATTGTATTCCTCCGACAGATACAACAGCAGCCATGCCACACGCCAGCGGGTCCTGTCATAGCGGTAGATCTGTTCCACCTGCTCCGCCATTTGCAGTGTATACTGGGGATCCCTGTGGATCAGTGTGGTCAGATACAGATAGTAAGCCCACTGTTCTCCGCCGGTAGCTCCCTGGGCTTCCAACATGTCCGCCGCGTGATCCAGGATCCATCCGGCTTCATTGTAGCGTTCCTCTGTGATCAGAAGCTGTGCCTGGAACAGTCTCGCCGGCACATCCTTCTCATCCATGGTCACCATGCGCTCCACCAGTTTGCCGGTCTCCGCGAGCCAGGTTCCCGTACCGATCTTTTTCAGTCTCGATTCTTCATAATATTTCATGATCTGGGTGATGCACTGCATATGACTGTGATCCGCATGCCGGGCCACTACACCGTCTCCCAGCTGTACCATGACCGGGATCTCCAGTGAAGTATAAGCATTATATATGTAGACTTTACCGAAATTTTTGCGAGGGCTGCACAGGCTGCTGTCGAGGTAGACCGGCAGGCGGCAACGGTTTCCCAGAAAATCATCGTCTGTAATGTTTTCCTTTTCCGTAAAGACAAATTCACCCTCACACTCGATCTGGAGATTCGTATATCCCCAGCCGTTCCTCACGATGGTCAGATTGTTCTCCGTGACGCCGTAATTATCTGCGCTGCGAGGCAGTTTTTTCACCAGTTCTTTCTCTTCCGTCAGGAATTCCAGCTGTTGCTTTTTATTGATACAGATCAGGAATTCCTCCACATTTTGTTCGTTGCCCTCATAAGTGGACAGGATCCGGTAACTGTCATAGAAATGGGCATCGTTCCCCTGGAACAGCCGCAGAAATTCCGGATCATAGAACAGCCGCACAGCTTCCTTCCAGTTGTTCTTCGCCAGGTTGGCAAAATGGAACAGATTCCGGATAGCTCCGATGGAAGAATTCAACATCCCATGCTCCACCGTCACCACAAAAGGAAGATTGTATTCTCCTCTGTTGCTGACTACGGAAAAAGAGCCCTTGATCACATCCCCTTCCTCCAGATCTTCTCCGTGGAAGCAGTAAAAAATTTCTGCATCGGAGCCGGTAAACTGATCCGTCATACATTCCATCCGAAGATGGTCCGAGATCACGGATCCTTTTACATAGCCTTCCGACGCAGAAAGAATGTGAAAAGAGCCCTCATATATTGTCCCCTGTGACAGGGAAATCTCTATTTTAGCGCAGGAGAATTCCAAAGAACCGTTCTCATAATCGAAGTTTCCTCCTAAAATTCTATCAATAATCTCCTGCATGTACCTTCACCCGTTCCCTGTTGTCATTTGGATTTATTATACCAAATTTACCAGTTGAGGGCAAGGTGTAGACCCGGTTAGTCTAGGTTTAATTTTCGGTTCATGATGTAATAAGATACGCCGTACATGATGGCCGCAATGAGCAGACTGGTGATCACGTTAATATCATAGGCGGAATTGGTGCTCACCGTGATTCCACTGGCACTGTTTGCGACATTGGCACCAAACATGAATGCGCTCTGTACGGTGCTGCCGATGATGGACGACAGGATCGTCAGGCCGGCATATGCCAGAATTCCCATCAGGCCTTTATGTTTGGAGGAAAGCTGTCCGATGGTCAGCGCTCCGAACAGAGTGACCATGGTAATGAACGGTCCTGCCACATAGGTTAAGAGCAGCGTGATCCCATAATGCAACAGATTGATCCCCATCTCTTCTTCGTATGTTCTGCCAAGTTCATAAAAAGCATCTGCTAGAAATTCCCAGATATTCCCATTATATTGTGTCAGTACACTACTCAGTTCACCGATATTTAAAAGGCCTGTCATCAGAGACACGATCAGTGCCACCACTGAAATACCGATGCCTATCGTAATGAACAGATACCAGACACCGGAGACCAGTACCTTGCTTAAAAACAGCTGGTTAGCTGTTACCGGCAGGGTGTGGGACAGATAGCCTTCATCCGTATACATACTGCGGTAAAAGCGGATGCCCAAAAAAATCAGCATTCCCCAGGTAGACGCCAGCAGCATGATCACATACAGGATCAGTGTTGCCACAAAGGAAGAGAGTACAAACCAGCTCTGTGTCGCATTCATGTTATTGCCGTCCGCAATCTCCGTTACCAGTCCTCCCGGCATGCGTAATACCACGCAGCCAATCACGGTGACCACAAGCATTCCCAGAAGCATCAGTGTACCGGCTTTCCAGATATTTTTCCATTCATATTTCATTAACTTTCCTAACATGCGAACACCTCCCTGAAGTAAGCATCTACAGACTTACCTTTCTCTTCTCTGATATTGTCAACGGATGTATATAACACCAGCTGACCATAACGCATGAAGATGACTTCATCCAGTACCTGTTCCACATCCTCGATCAGATGGGTAGAGATCAGTACCGTTGCTTCCGGATTGTAGTTGTTGATAATGGTGCGCAGGATGTAATCTCTCGCTGCCGGATCCACACCGGCAATCGGCTCATCCAAAATATACAGGCTGGCATTCCTGCTCATCACTAAGATCAACTGTACCTTCTCCTTCGTACCTTTGGACAATGTCCGCATTTTCACTGCAGGATCGATCCCCAGACTCTTTAACATCTCTTCCGCACGTTCCCTGGAAAAGTCTGTATAAAAGTCCTGAAAGAAATCCAGAATCTCCCGGATTGTCTGATTCATGGTCAGATACGTGCGGTCCGGCAGATAAGCTACCTTGCTCTTGGTCACCGGTCCTACATAATTTCCGTCGATCATAATAGTACCTTCCGTCGGTGTCAGCAGACCGTTCAGCATTTTGATCAGTGTCGTCTTACCGCTGCCGTTGGGTCCCAACAGGCCAATGATCTTCCCCTTGGGGAGACTTACGGTCAGATTGTTCACAGCCACATTGGCACCATATTTCTTGGTCAGATTTACAATTTCTACCAGATTATTCATTTCTATTTCCGCCTCTCTTTATTTTCATCATAAATTTGCACCCCTGTCAGGCCTGTACCTTATCGAAGAGATTCCGGATCTCCTCTCTCTGATATCCCAGTTCCTGCATGTTGTTGATAAAATTCCGGACATGCCCGGCTGCCAGCTGTTCTCTGGTATTCCCGATCAGCTCAGTGTCCTCCGTCACGGTTCTGCCGCTGGTGCGCTGTGTCACGATCAGGCCGCTCCGCTCCAGTTCCGCAAAAGCTTTCTGCATCGTATTCGGGTTCACCGCCGCCACGGCCGCAAGACCTCTGACACTCGGCAGCTTCTCTCCCGGCTGATATTTGCCGGACACGATCTCTTTCTGGATCCGCTCCACCAGCTGCGCATATATGGGTCTGTCAGCATCCAATTCCCACGCCATTCCTATCATCCTTTCTTGTTTCTTATTATCTGTCACGCATCGTTTCTATCGATGCCTCCCCGGGTCCCTCATTGTCTTGTTGTTTTACTGTATTATTCATTTAATACAATAATACGTTATTTATTTTTATCTGTCAAGCGGTTTTTTTGCTTGTCCGGGAAAATTGTTGGAATTACACTTGTTACAACATGGTAAATGGGAAGTTACGCGGCTCATTGCTCGCGTAACTTCCCATTTACTACGCATCCGGCTCCGAAATACGTGTCACTCCCACATAAATATCCGAGATTTCAAACCATGTAGGATAATCCACGATTCCGGTCTGAGGAAGATTAAATATCTTCTGGAACGTCCGGACAGCCTCCGCAGTACCGGAGCCATAGATTCCGTCGGGTGTCAACGTAGGAATCGCCGGATAATTTCTGGCGATCCGGTTCAACTGCTGTTGCAGCTGACGGACTTTTTCCCCGGAAGAACCGATAGTCAGATCATACCCCGGCCAGGAAGAAGGCACTCCCGAAATAATATCTGCGGAATTGATATACATATCATTGCCGTAATAATAATGAATGATATCAATAGCGGAATATCCCTGATCCGCCAATGACTTGGAGCCCCACTGGCTCAGCCCCCGGCAGGTAGTCCGATTACCGTCACAATACGATGTGAAAATGGGCTGTCGTACACCGGGCCTTGACAAATAGTTGGTAAAAATGGAATCTACCAGATAGTCGATCTCTTCGAACACATTTCTGCCATAGATCCATTTTTGATCATACGCCGTAGAAGAAGTTATCGTAAAATCGTATCCACGTCCCCTGTACCACTCCGTATATATACGGTTTAACGTAAATGATTGAATGACCAGAATATTAGCATAAATTGCACTCTCCGGCCAGGTGGAATAAATCTCGCTGGAGGCCACATTTTTAATGTAATCCTTATAGCGCACCCAGTAATTCCGGGCAGTGGGATCCTCCGGGACACCGTCATGTACGATCACATATTCCGGAATCACCACACGGCTCAGTACGATCTCCCCGGTCTCGTTCATAGGTTTGATTTCTTCTTCCGGAATCTTCGGAGGATACTCTCCGAAAAGCGTATGTGCAGGTATTACTACTACTTTTTCTTCCTCCTCTGTTACATTCAGCGGATTCATGCGGATCGGTTGTAGGGAAAATTCGCCTGCCAGAATTTCGGAACCAGATACCAGTACCGGTTCAAAGCCTTCTGCAGTCACCTGAATGTTGTACTCCGAATAGGGCTGTGCCGTAATATCCGGAGATAAAGAAAGCTCTCTCGGCGGCGCATCCAGTGTTATCGTAGGGGTTTGCCCGGATTCGTCAGTAGTCATCGTCTCCAGCGGGGAATCCGGATCCCCGGTATAGGAGACAGTGACGGTCGCGCCGGGTATCGGTGTCATCCCCAGAGCGGAGACAACGCTGATCTGAAGTGTTCCTGTATAAGTAGTTTCCATGGACAGAGGTCCTTTCTGCCTATGCCGTTTTGTCTGTCTTGATCCGGTCAGGCAACAAATGTTCCTTACAGAATATGCAAAGTCAGAAAAATATGTGCATGTTCCCATATACTAAGCAGACTAACTTCTATCCGTTTTGTCTTCATCATACATCTACTTGATTAACAGACGGGTGATATGCATTCACTAAATACTAATTCCGGTACCGGTCTGCATCTGTCCCCGAGCCACCGTGTAGCCCAAAAAAGGAACCACAAACCGTTCCCAGATTGTGATTCCCTTTGTTTTTAATCCGTCATTTTTATTTGGTCAACAGCATCATAATGTCATTGCTTCTTGCCACGAACTTGGTCATGGCGTCGGCGGACAAGGGTGCATGCTGGAGCTTTGCCAGATCGTACAGCTGCTCGCAGATCATTTCTGCGTTCTCGCCGTCCTGGTGCTCGGTGATGTACTGTACCAGAGGATGGTTGGCATTCAGAATCAGGGTCTCGCCCTCACCGCCGAAAGCACTCATATCCATGCCGGGCATGGAGTACATCTTCATCATATCCTGCATACGTCTGCTCTCTTCGGACAGCGTGATCATGGAAGAGATCTTCTTGTTCTTCAGCTTCTCTACCTTGACAGTGATCTTGTCGTTCTTCAGAGCCTTCTTCATCAGCTTGCTGATGCTCTCTGCCTGCTCTTCCATCTCTTTTTCAGCCTTCTTGGAAGTCTTGGACTTCAGGGCATCGGTCACATCCGCATCGATACGCTGGAACTTGATTCCCTCATTCTTCTGCTCCAACTGGGAGATGAAGGGCTGATCGATATTATGGGTCAGGATCACAGCATCCATCTTAGCAGCCTTGAACATATTGATGTACTGGCTCTGCTGCTGTTCATCCGTTACATAGTAAATGATCTTTTCCTTCTTCTCTTCCCCGGCATTCTCCTCAGAAGCCTCATCTTCAGATTTATCCCCTACGACCTCAGCTTCTACCTTGTTGCCGTTCTCATCTACAGCATTTTCCTTATTCTCTTCCTCGTCCTGAGGCTTGATCTCCAGACACTCGGGCAGAGTCAGATATTTGCCGTCCAGATTCTTGAAGAGGATATAATCGTTCATCTTCTCACAGAACTTGTCATCCTTCAGGCAGCCAAACTTGATGAAGGGACTGATGTCATCCCAGTATTTGTCATACTCTTCCTTATCCGTCTTGCACATACCGGCCAGCTTGTCCGCTACCTTCTTGGTAATGTACTCGGCGATCTTCTTGACAAATCCATCATTCTGCAATGCACTTCTGGATACGTTCAGAGGCAGATCCGGGCAGTCGATGACACCCTTTAACAGCAGCAGGAACTCAGGAATGACTTCCTTGATGTTATCTGCGATAAATACCTGATTGTTGTACAGCTTGATGGTACCTTCGATGGACTCATACTCCATGTTGATCTTCGGGAAGTACAGGATACCTTTCAGATTAAAAGGATAATCCATATTCAGGTGGATCCAGAACAGAGGCTCCTTGTAATCCTGAAATACCTTGCGGTAGAAGTCCAGATACTCTTCCTTCGTGCACTCATTGGGATGCTTGGTCCACAGAGGCTGTGTCTCGTTGATCAATTCAGGACGCTTTCTGATCTTCAGCTTCTTAGGCTCTTCTGTTCCCTCAGCAGCTTCAGCATTTTCACCTTCTGCCGCTTCCTTCTTCTCCGGCTCGATCTCTTCCAGGACTTCATCATCGGGAAGCTTTTCCTCTTCCTTGATGATCTGGGTCTCCTTGGTGTTCGCCTTGGACAGATAGATCTCGGTAGGCATGAAGGAACAATACTTCTTCACGACCTCACGAGCCTTGTACTCATTACAGAACTCCAGACAATCTTCATTTAAAAACAGGGTAATGGTCGTACCGACATCCGTCTTGTCTCCGTCTTCCATGGAGAACTCGGTGCCGCCGTCGCACTCCCAGTGAACCGGCTTTGCATCCTTCTGCCAGGAAAGGGTATCGATATGCACCTCATCTGCTACCATAAATGCAGAATAGAATCCAAGACCGAAATGTCCGATCATATCATCTTCTGTTGTCTTATCTTTATATTTCTCAATGAAATCCGTTGCGCCGGAAAATGCAATCTGGTTGATGTACTCTTCCACTTCGTCGTCAGTCATGCCCAGACCGTTATCCTTGAAGGTCAGTGTCTTCTTTTCAGGATCCACGATGACATCCACACGTCCCTTATAGCCTTCAGGCAGGGCATATTCTCCCATCATGTCCAACTTTTTCAGCTTGGTCACGGCATCGCAGCCGTTAGAGATCAACTCTCTGTAAAAAATATCGTGATCGGAATACAACCACTTTTTAATGATCGGAAATATGTTTTCACTGTTAATTGACAAACTACCGTTTTTTGCTGCCATTATTACCACATCCTTTTCTAAAATTGCACAGCCATGGCTGACTGTTTCCTAACTGATTCTAAGTGTAGGACTGTAAAATTGAAAAGTCAAGACAAATTTAGCACTCATTATAAATGAGTGCTAACAATCAGTCAAAAATCCAGTATTTATCAATATTTCCGTAATTCTAAAATTTTAATAAAGCGTGTAAAAAACCAGAAATTACTCCTCCGGAAAGTACTTTGCATACACATCAAAAAAGTTGTCCGTAGTCACCTGTTCGTCCATGATCAGCGTGATCTCGTCCCACAGCTTGTCATTGAGCTGACGCACCAGTGTATTCACAAAGCTGTCATACTCCTGCCCGAAGACTTCCCGTTTCCGCTCTTCTACAATCTTTAATTTATTAGCGTCCGTCTCTTCCCGATCCAGCGTATTGATGCATTTGATAATGTAATAGCCTCGTTCACATTTCACAACCTGGCTCACCTCGTCTGTTGCCAAATTGAAAGCCGCTTCCTCATAAGCGCTCTCCGCTTCTCCTTTGCCAAAGGAATAGGTGATCTCGGAATCGTCGCTGTATTTGGATGCCAGTTCCGTGAAATCGTGTTCTCCGTCCACCGCCAGGTCTCTTACCTCGCAGGCTTTCTCATAGGCACTCTGAATGGAGCTTTCCGAATAAGGCTTCAGGTTTCCGTCCATATCCGTGGATGCTGTTGCAAAAAAGATCTGCTGCACCGTAATTTTGCGGGCCTCGTCATCACTGATCTCCGGATTGATGTCCTGTATAATCAACTGATAGACCTTGTCTGCCATGGCATATTCCCGATACAGATTCTCCACAATCTCCTCCGTGGCACCCATAGCCTCGATCTCCGTATCATTTAAGGAAGAATAATACTCCTGTGCCGCCTGGACGACCTTTGCCTCCTCGGCTTCATCCAACGTGACCTCTTTCTCTTTTGCCAGCAGGTACATGGTCTTGATCTGAGCAATTCTTGCCAGCACTGTCTCCTTGACATTATCCTCCAGAGTCACTCCGTTCAGGGAAGTATTCCAGATCTCCGTCCCGTAGACATTCTCATATTGATTCTGGGTCGTGGTCAGGTAGATCATGATCTCCGCCTTAGAGCAGGACTCGTCCCCGATCCGAAATACCTCATTTTTCCCAAATCCTGTGGTAAATACCACTTTTGTGCCGTCACTGCTGCCGCAGGCGGTCAGTCCCGTCACCATACTTATTCCCAGCACTCCCGCCACCAATACCGCGGTGATATGACATCTATTTTTAAAAAACATAACATTTCCTACTTTCTCAAAGTCTCTAAATTCTGATTATACCCTATTTTTTTCTTCTGTGCCACGATTTCTTGGAAGTTCAGAAAAATCTAAGAATTCTACAGACAAAAAATGCGTGCGGATATTCTCCACACGCATTTTTAATATTATTCAATTTTGATACCAGATTACTCGATTACATGGATCCAGCCCTTAGGAGCTTCGATTCTGCCCATCTGGATACC